>Ga0123352_10007828_pt1 | contig 16551 bp, 8 predicted proteins | sample TergutLab28metaG_FD_89700 | JGI IMG/M metagenome (GOLD analysis project Ga0123352, IMG submission 89700) | Labiotermes labralis P1 segment gut microbial communities from Petit-Saut dam, French Guiana - Lab288 P1 | ecosystem: Host-associated > Arthropoda: Insects > Digestive system > Gut ... | reverse complement strand
TATCCCATTCAGGGGAAATTTTAACCACTGGCAAGTCTCACGGAAAGAAGCCGGACAGATTTTAACTTGTTCTAGGATGAAATTACCCGTACAGTTGAGTAATATCGCAGTTTGTGTTACGAAAACAAAACGAAGACAAAAGTCTCGAATTTTATCTCAGTCTTCTTCTTTAATTCCCCCCTGCGCCAGTTTCTGGATGGATCGACCTCCCTGTTGTGTTGTGTACCATTCATTACCTTTGGAACATAACTGTGGTCACTTAACCTACATCAAACTAACGTATTTCATCTGGAACTGTTTATAGTTCGAACTGAGACACCAGAAGATACCGTCTTCCATTTTTAACCCTCTAAAGCACACTGGTTACCATATATACCATCTGTTTTAACATTAACGAAATCTGCATATTGCCCAGCAGGTGTCTCTGTGTTTCGTGCCATTATTGCAATTTACCCACATTATTGCAATTTACCCACATTATTGCAATTTACCCACATTATCTTCCTAAACATCACTAATCCTTTGGTAATTGCAATGGACAGGACATGTTGCATTCTGTGCGGCAGGAACTGGGTTATTATACAGTATATTACTTAACTGAACTTCACATGAAGAGATAGACACTGATATTCCTTACACAGTACTCCTTGGCAGGTACGTGTCGTCCACAGGAGACTTTGCCTTTACGAAGGCCCATGTGTGATTGGGCGCGGGGGCGGGGGTGAAATACGTACTTCACGGGAGCTGGAGCAGTGACGCCAGTAGTGCATCTGTCAGCTGGGTCACTCCTGCCGAGTGGGCCTCAGCAGAGGAGCCAGAGGAAACGTGTCCCTAGGGGAGTAAACCCCCCAACATAAAATACTGGCCCTTCAGGTTGGGGTTTGGGCGTGGGTTTAACAACGTGACCCCTTAAAATACTCATTTGTTCATTCATTCATTTATTCTGTAGCCTGTCATACGACGGTTCCACAGCCTCGTCCAAAGCGAGTTATCCACACAGCGCGATCGAGTTCGTCCTCTTTCAATTTCCAGTATCCTCGCTTTTCCCTAAGATCATCCAGTAGCTGCTTACGCCTTCTTCCTCATCTTTCCGGTACTTATATTCTTCCCTCTATCTTTTCTTCAATAATGTGTTTTTGAAGGCAGTTCCTACGGAAGATGTGACAAATCCGGTTAGCCTTCCTTTTTTATGGTTTGTAGGATATTCCTCGCCTTGACTATGTATTATATCTTCATTTCTTACACGATCGGTCCAACTGATCTTCTGCATCCATCTAAAAACTATTGATTCAACAGTTAGTGGAGGCCCTGGTTAGGAAATGGGCCGAAGAACCATAGGAGGTAAAGGGTTGTGTGTTATGACGTGGATTTGTTTTACGACGTTGTTGGTATCCCAGACAGTGTGGCGTCGATCTTAGGATAGGGCATGAATGATTAAATCTAAAGGGTCTGGAAGGGAGCGGCCTAATCTAGACACTTTCCCGGATTTTGCATGAAGAGGCAGAGCAAAACCACAAGAAACCTTAGGATAGCTGGTGTTTTCAGCCAAGGTTCGAAACTGCAACCTCCCAAATAGAAGTCCAGAGGGGGGCTGCACAAATATCGCGCACCACGTCGCCTGAGCAACTAAATTATGCACGGTGCCGCCTAATATTTGTGAGCCCTCAGTATGGAACTTGCTGCACGTCATCCTCTTGGTGCCTAGAAATTTGAAGTGGCTCTTATATTTTTGGAAAATGTATATACCCCTAGTCTAGAACATTACGGCTGCATTAAGGCTAGACTTCTTCATGTGTAGCATGAATGTAACAACCACTTGCACTTGGCAACGAGATTTCTACAGATTTGTGTTCGTTCTATTGTCTATGCCTCACAGGGCGGTATCAAACATACGTGGACGGACAATGAAGTTCGCGAACTCATCGCGGTAAAAGTGCTACATACCTCTTTGCTGAATACCACCGTGATCGCTTTCAAAGTACTCCCCTTGGGAAGCTATGCACCGATGCCAGCGCCTAGTCCACCCTTCAAAACAATTTTGGAACTGGTTTTGTGGAATGACCTTCAGAGCTGCCGTTGTATTACTCCTGATGTCATCAGTGTCATCAAATTGCCTCCTTTCAATATTTCCTTTATCTTCGGGAACCGAAAAAAGTCATTGCACTAACATCTCTCTGATTTCGTTTCCACTCTCTCCAAGTTTCGTTCGCTGCTGTAATTCAAGCTCCGACATTCTCGCGGCGGCACACCAAAACACACGCAGACAGTAATAGACGCCACTCAGAAAGAGACTGCCATAGATCAACAACAACACAGCTGTGAAACGCTGATATGTCAACGTCATCAAACCATACTAAGGCTTTTGTCAAGTGCTGCCACGGCAATCACACGGTGGCGAGTTAGCGAACTTAATTGTCCGACTACTTAATATTGATATAGAAGCCACCCATTGTGCCATACTTTTAGAGAATGCCCACAAAACTTTCGATTGTGTGGGCAAACGTCCTACAACTTGTAACAGACCGAACCGAACCAGCCACCAATTTATTCGCCATGTCACTAAAGTTTAGATAGGCTCCCCGTTTTCAATGCTTCCCAATCCCAATGGCTGCATTATTTTAATCAATTTTATCCTCGCTTTCTTCTTCGCCAGTAGCAACAGTGATTTATTTCTCGCTATTAATTCAGAGCTGACAGTTACAGGTTGGTCAGAAATAAATTATCGAATTGTTTAGTCTAAAATTACGTTTTATTTGACGTATTTCTTCGTGTCAGAATTACGACTAAGGTGGGAACGCTTGTGATTTGCATGTGGGAGTTGCCATGTTAGAATCTGCCTTGAGATGCTGTCTGTTGTGAGATTTTTCTTACTCTTTTAAGCCCTGTCCGGTAAATTAGGCCATGGTTACTTCCTTCTACATACTTTACATTTCGTTATTTCCGACAACTCTTTCCAGTCGACGCTACAGTGTCTGAAATGTTGACAGTTTAGTAAAATAAACAATAAGTAACAGCACGTGCCCTTTTCAGCGAAAACTTAAATTTTTATTCCAGCCCCCATGATGTATTGCGCTGTAGGCATGACAGCATATGGAGTCTTTTCCATTGCACTGTATTCATTCTGTGTAAAGAGGATGTGGTACAAAAGTTCGATTCCAGGTACGTTCGACTCGTGTTTAGCAATATGTGAAACAGATCTCATGTACCCGGTTATGAAGAATTGCGTACTCCCGGTGGGTGTATTAACTCCCCCCTCCCCCATCTCAGAACCGCTGTTCTAAAGCATTTCCCTCTATCTGGGTGGTACCGGTTTTGAATCTTAGGTTACTGATTGTCCTCATATATTTCGTAGTTTTTCTCAATCTCTTCAAGCGAATTCCTGGGAAGAAACTTGGTTTAGGGTCGATCCCGGTGGCCGTGCAGTCTAAGGATTATGTATGCAGCCGCTTGATTGCTGCGATCGTGGGTTCGAATCCCGTTGAGGGCGTGGATGTTTGTCTGTTGTATTTGCTGTGTGTTATGTAGGTAGCGGCCTCTGCGAAGCGCTCTTCACTCATTCAGAACAGTCCTGCCAGGTGTGTGTGTGTGTGTTTAATTGTATGTGAGCTAGAGACCTCAAATATTAGGCATCTAGGGCCTATTTTGGCTGGCTTTTGGACCACAGAAAATAAATGATCGGAGACTTAGTGCTTGTGGGATATGACGCTGCAGCAGCGGGTAATTGGTTCCAGACTTCGCAAAGAACATTGTCCTTCCATTTTTAAGGGTCTAGAGGTCTTAGAGGAATTATTCTGTGGTATTGTGTTGTTTTGAAACATTCGGTACCGCAGTTTTGTTGTCTGATGCTGGCACCCTGGGAGTGCCAAAACATGTAGGAAGGCAATTGTGTATCAACTATGTTTAAGTTTTAGTAAAAGTGCGCCAGAAGTATGGAGTCCTGATCATGAAACAATTTCACCAATTAAATGAGAGCACGCAGTCTGAAACATAATTTTATAATTTGTATGTTTTCTAGGTCATGCACACATCACTGACTTCAACATTGCGACAGTGTTGGAGGATGGCGAGCTAGCTACAGCAATGTCAGGAACAAAGCCATACATGGGTATGTCGTCAGTCCGTTAGTGTTAAATAAAGGATGATTTTATATCATTCTCTAGACTTAGCATGAGAAGACTCTGCAAGGATATGAGGGTGAAACGAAGTGAAAGAAGAGAAGCACAACGTTGGAGAGAAAGAGTGAACACACGAGTACAGAAGGAGGATAAAGAAGAATGGTAAAGGTAAAGCAATCCCATTACAGGCCTGGAGAGGCCCTGAGGGTTCCAGGAGGGTGAGGCTCCCAGATTTCGAGAAGATCGGCATATGCAGGTGGTAAGGTTGTCAGCCCTCCGCACCGGTCGCCTTTACCCCCCAGGAAATATTCCTGCTACCCATTTCTGTTAGAGATTGTGTCAACCCCAGGGTCATACAGCGGCCGGTAGTATTATGTAAATGAAAAATTTCAGTGACCCCATAGGGAATCGAACCCGCCACCTTCCAGCTTGTAGCGCAGTGCCTCAACCAACTGCGCGACCGCTACAAAAAAAGAATGGAGAAAGCCTTATTGTAGGGTAACTCACATTAGTGTAAAATCTGGGGAATGAAAGGCGTGATACTGTCTAAAATTAGAGGTGCCAGTCAGTGGGCGGATATCTTCCTGAAATGTGTGCATATCAGGAACAGAAGTGTTATTGCCAAAAGAATTATACTACATAGGAATTGACTGACTCCATGGAAAAGAGTCCTCTTATGAGAAGTTATTACTTCTGGGATTACAGGTTTGCTGGACATTGTCTTTCCCACCCTCCCCCCACCCCCACCTCCAAACTGAACACAAAGACACTGAATATTTTCCCAACCTAAGGTAATTAAGGCTAGCTCTTTCTAATGGGCCTGACAAATTTAATGACTCCTCATCACTTCATCGCACAATGGAAACATCCGGTTTCCACATGTTGTGTCCTGTTCATAAAGATGTTCGTAAAGGCGGACAAAATGCAGTAATCCAGGGTGTCATGTGTCATCATCAGGGCACTTTAGAATTGTGCTGTTAATTCTTAAAACTTTCAAGGAACGTGAAGATTGTGTGTGCCGAAGTTCAAGCGGTTAGTTGCTGGTTTCTCATTTTGGAGGCCTACCTTCAGTGTCTGGGTAGTCCATGTCAGATTTATTACAAAGTGGAAGTAGGAAAGATATATCACCAAGCACTTCAAATTTCCCTGCTCATTGTCATTCCACAGTGCCTCATACTCATTTGTTATTAGGGGGTGGTTTAGTAGACCCACTTGATACTACAGTACAAAAATCCTCAGAAGCCCCATTTCTACAAGTAAATTTTATGTTATTCATTCTGTGCACTGATAATGACTAATTGGCAACAGGTCACTTGTTGGTGAATTGTTGTAAATTATTCTACAAATCAGTACATTCATTTCTCACTTTTCGTGGGTTTGCACTTTGTGTTTTGCAAAATTTATGGGGTTGCCCCAAGTATAAAAGTTTGTACCCTCCAATGGACAGAAGCATCAAACTTATTCAACACCTAGAGAAGGTCTTCAAGCCATATCGCATGCAAAGAAAAAGAAAAGACTTTAAAAAATACAAAAATTTTGTATTTTTGGAGAGGGGCAGGCAATTATTCACAGATTTCCTCTTTTCACAGAGGTTTGGTTACCTAACCCCAGCAAAAAATGAGAGATGAGTGTAATTAAATAACTATCCTACAGGATCATTAATCATTACCTTATTAATGATAGCTTGTTAATAGTCATAATATAATTTCAAAAGACTGTTTGTGTGATATAACAATTCATGTTAAGTGCACAGCACAGTTGATTTGTGAACATATGTAACAGAAGGAGGTTTCTGCAACTGACTTTTTAACTCCTCCTAATCCCCACAAGATTAAATCCTAGAGCTGCTGCTGTCTTCGACAGTTCAGTGTACTGCAACACTGTGTCTAACCTTTCTTGTTTTTGTTCCATGTTTTAGCCCCAGAGATATTTGATTGTGCAGCAGATGAATGTGATGGCTATGGGTTTCTTGTGGACTGGTGGTCCCTGGGTATTGTAGCCTATGAAATGTTTTTTGGTGTACGTCCTTTTGACATTCATTCAACCACATCAGTGAGTGAAGTGCGAGCACTGTTTGCTGCTGGTGCGGTCTATCCAAGGTCCTCTAGAGCGAGCCGTGGATTTGTCGATCTCATTGATAGGGTAAGTCTTTTCAGTCAGAACTACATTGCTATGTTTACAAAAACCTGCACAGGGCCCTTTACTCACCTGAATCTAATCTGTACTATCACATTCCTTTCCTCATATCCATTTCAGTATTATCCTGCCATGTGATTTACATTTCTCTATTAGTCTCCTCCCTTAGCGTATGTGTTTCCTTTTGTTTGTACATTTTCTGCTAGTGCCATCCTTCCACAGTTATTGACGGAAGTCATTCATATTAAGATTCTTGACAATGCATTGTTTTTTCCAGCTGTTGTGTGTAAGGACTGGAGGCAGAATAAGCTCTGTGGAAGAACTCAAGAAGATGCAATGTCTTCAGCATATCAACCTGGAGTCTGTGCTGCAGAAACATATTAAACCTTCCTTCACCCCACCAGTGAGTTGGTTAATGTTATATGATATATTTGTTTTGTGCTCTCTACATTTGGGGCTACTAAGTTCCAGCTTGGGTTTTAGCTAGCACACAAACACAACACTTTTTACGTACTGTCACGTATAACATTTACATCCTTAAACATAACTATTTACATTTTAATTCCCTAACCCCTTACTTCTGAAGCCTATATATCATCCTATTTTATTTTTCATAAATGTATTTTAAACAAACTTTTTCTGTTTTGTTCACTAATTCTTTGTTTTATTACTGAAGGTGAGTGTGTTTATCATGGGCATTGTTGATCTTATATGCCAGCCGATTTTAAATAAAGTTTAGTTCAGTCCATCTGCTGAATTTCAACTATAGAACAATAAAAAGGTTTTGTATTTATTTTATTTGTTTATTTACTTATGTGTCATTTCTTCTTCTTTTTTTTTTCATTCCATTTTCCATCTGTCTTTCTGATACAGAAACTGGATGCACTCAGATGGGAAGTGACTGTGGTGTTTTTAACGGTATTCTTCCCAGGCAGCACCTAGTAAAGTGTGTTGGCAAGCCATAACCATCTTAAATCAGTCATCTGTCAATCAGTGATTGAAAAATTTTTATGTCAACCAAGTAAATAATTAGATAGCTCAACAGCACAGAGTCTTCTTTATGAAGTTTAGAGGCACTCAAATGGCCAGAGATTAACCTTCTTCTGTTGAACTCAAGGATTCATTACTGTGTTCACAAAAGCTCTCCATGGAACCCTATCCTGATCCAGTTGAAGCCAGTACAGCCTTTTACTTTCTGTTTCTATCTATTTTAATATTAACCTTTGAACTGTGCCCATGTCTTCAAACTGATCTATTTCCTTTAATTTTCTGGCCAAAATATTATATGTGTTTCTGATTCCCATCACCTCTACTGCCATAACCTGCATAAAACTTCCTCTGTCACTTGATCTGCTAATTTTGCAAGCATGAAGGGAGGAGAACAAATAATGAACTAATCAACACAGTTGATGTATCTTCCTCTCTTCAGAAGGACCATCTGAATTGTGACCCCACATTTGAATTGGAAGAAATGATTGTAGAAACTCGGCCCCTGCATAAAAAGAAGAAACGTCTTGCAAAACAACGTTCACTACGTGAAATGCAGGGTTCACCTAGTGTGGAGCTGGTGAGTTATCAGCAGTTGAATAAATGTGGCAGTGTTTGTGTATTTAGCAAAATCTGTCATTCTGTATTGATGCATTTTGCTAGGTATGTCCGTTTTGTGTGCAGCATCATTAGATCTATACTTTGCAGTATACCTCTGAGTCAAAACTCTGCCAAATATGCAGATATCTGGAACAATGATTTTGTGTTTCAACAAAGTCTGCTGCAAGAAAAGAATTATATTTAATGCTGTAGATAAACACAAAAGGTGAAATTAGACCTGTACCTAAACAGCACACCATTAAGATGTCTAGGGAAAGAGATACAGCTGTACACTTCTAGATGTTTGTGCAAAACTGCCACAGAAACAAGTGTCATGGATTGGCCACCTCCATATTGTTTTCAAGTTGATACACTTCTCCACCTGGTGTACTACCCTGTAACCACTATATAAAGGTTAAAAAAAGATGTAAAGTTATCTTTGTTCATGTCATGAAAGCATATAGGGTGTGGAGGTACAGCTCTACTTATTCTTAACCCTGCCACTTTACCCTCAGGTAAAGAACTCCATGGGCTCTAGAGCCGGTCTGTACCATTTGGTGATGAGTAAATCTCTTTCCCCAGCCTGGAATGGGACCTCAGGTCTTCCAGCCCATAGCATAGTACACCATACCAGCTCCATTTCCACTCTGTTCACATGAATGTTGGCAGTTACAACCACTGATAAACTTGGCTAGCTTCAAGCGCTATTGACTGGGTGATATCAGCCACCAGCAGTAGATACTTGGGAACTCTGAGCACTGCATGTGGCCTTAGAATATGTAAGAGATGATGGTCAGTTTCATGCTGCAGTTGCTCTAACCCAGAGTTACAATCTCCTCCACTGTTGCTGTTACTGCGATCGTTGGGTGGTGACCCTAGAGCCAATCTGAATGTGGTCATAAACATAAAATTTCTTTCTTCCACTGGAAAAGAATGCTGGCAATACATGCCATGGGCAGCATCTTACTTCACTGCAATTAACGGTGTTTTTCTGTTGGCTTTCAAAATAGTTATGCTGTTCTGGAAAATGTTACTGGTCATACTCCTTTCACAGTCTCACTGATTAGAGAAATGCATTTACTTTTGTTTCTTTTACATATAAACAGGCAACACTTGGTAAGTTGAATTATTTTATTTTCCCTTATCCATAATTTTTAATTCTGAATGATCAGTTTGGGGGATTGTGACATTTATTTGATATTAATGTGACACAAAGGCATTTATTTATAAATCCCAAAGAAACTTGTTTAATATTTGTTAGTATACAGTTTTATACTGTTATTTGTACAATATGTGAAGCTGATAGGTTATGGTATTTTTCCTTATAGTTTCATGCTTTCTGGCTCATGAATCACAAAAGACAGATAACTGCTAACTTTATTGACTAAGCTCTTTTGGTCCTAATGACCTAGATCTTGAGAGGGTTTTGAGAGTGATATATGTCAGTTATGAGTAATTTTGATGTAGGGACACAGAATGGGTAACACACATTCAGTCTTCTTTGCTTTTAATATCAGTAGTGCCAATGTTAACATGGAATTCCTATTTTACCTTGTCATGCTGTAGAATATGTGTTTCGTATTAGGATGGGAGTGGAGAGTTGACAACAGAACGTTACATTCAACACATTCCTCAGTTTCGAGTTTACAACAGAGAACAGGAACTTGCACGTCGCGAGAGAGAGGAAAAAGAATCTGCATGGGAACAAGAGCTGCTTCAAGCCATGAGGGCATCTGACCCAACAGGGTTCCAGCATCCTGTCAGAGAGGATCACAGTGTATTAACCTATGTTACTGGTAGTGATACAACAGTACACGTTCCCAGGGAAGGTTCACTAGACACAAGCGAAAAGAGGCACCAAGAGGAGTATAAGAATAGGGTTTGTGCAGGTACAGTTGCACCAAATGTTAGAGCTGGTGTTATTGGTAATTTTAAGAAAAGAGATGAGATTGGGCGAAGGCATTCAGATCAGTCTAATAAAGGCACATCTACAAAAATTCTTCCCCTAGTCAGGAACAAAACTGTGGCTGCAACTTGTGAAGATCACTTGCCACAGGGTAACACAGATCAGTGTAAGTATGATGTATTTGGCAAAAAACTATGCAGGACTGGTGAACTTGGTTCAGGAAGCCCAGGAAGAGAACCTGGACACACTAGGTCATGTCCAAAGTTATTCAATACTGAACAGGCCATTTCTAGTTCACCCTCATCCTCACAGCCATTATTTGACCAGAATGTTCAAGAAGAAAATGCTACATGTAGAAATCAACAGAAAGACAGTGGTATGCCTACAGGTGGAATGAGTCTGCATGGTAGTTATAAGTGCCAAATTACAGACAAAGACAGTAAAAATTGCATCTATATTCCAGATCAGAGCATGGATAATAGTCACCAGAACCACAGTATGATTTATAATATCCATACTCAGAGGTCTGAATCAAAGAATAGTGTTAAAGAGCAATATGACATAAGAGAACATACTATTCAAAATAATGTGCTTATTAGTGATCATGTACATGGTACTAGTACAGATCATAGTTTATCAGAATGTCAGCATAGCTCTACAGTTAGTAACCAGACTCTCCACTGCAATAATCCTAGTTCTTCCAGTTCTCACATAGATTCAACATGATGTAAGCCAATTGGCTATTAATTAGACAGTGTGAAATATTTCGTGTAGGACCATGTACCTCATTTGGCAAAAGACTGCATGTTGCGGATGGTTAGAATTCAAGGTAACAATGCATGTGAGGAAGAGTTTGAGATTGTTTCTGTTTCAAAAATACTGATTTCCTTATTGCCTGCAGATGCTGAATTCTCACCAATAACATGAATGATTTTTAGCTGATGTTTTCAGAGAACCAAACACAGTGGATTGCACTCAGTTTTTCATAGCCAACTTAAGAAACATGCTCCAGGATATTTGTCAGTGGAATGTTTAAGTAAGTTGTACCAGGAGTCTTGAACCACCTGTCTTAACTATGTATCACAGGACATTCCATGAATGTGACTTATTACAGGGCAGAAACAGTCAAGGTGTGTATGGTAATGTAGATACCACTGTGCCTAACCATAATGTCATGTTGCATGCATTCTAGACATCAGGCTTGATTTCAAACTGTTTGTATATGGCATGGTATGGGCATGAAGTTGCAGTGAGAGTGCCCATGTGCTCCTGCTGACCTTGTAGGTATAAAGCATAACCACATTTCATCTCTAATGTCCCTTATATTACCATACTCCCCCAAAGCTAGGGCAGTTGTGTCATGAGGTATTTCAGGGGGTAAGTTTACTACTTGTATAGTGTGAAGCCTGAGTCCTACAGGTTATTTAATCGCCTGAGACATCATACTATTAGTATGTTCAAAATACATCCATCCATTTGTTTGGTTGAGAAATTTGTTTGCCTTATGAGCAGTATAAAATTTCACAGACTTGTCTTTTTGTCCTGTTGCTTTGGATTATGTGGACATTTTCTTCTTCTACCTCCAGCTTGTCTTGAAGCACTCATGCATCTCGTACAGAGTGATCCTAGGGCTGGCCTTTTCAGAACAACAAAGTGTTATATATTCCCGCTAACTTGTTATTTAATACGAAGGTACAAGATGTTTATGCAAGTAGGCACACAATACATAGCAAGGAATGATTGAAGTATACATCTGCACTGCAGGGTTGTCTGAACCAGACTTACCAACTAAGATATCCAATCCAAGCACTAGTTCCACCACTGGCCATTTATGTTACAAGACGGTGACAGTATTGTGGCACAATGGCAGGAGTGCATGTATCCATGACATGTGGAAACTAAAAATATGTAGTTTAACTTAACTGCAGTAAAGCAGTTGATAGAAACATGTCTTTGCACTGTCTCTTATAAACAGTTTTGTTACATATGAACACACCATCTGAAATTTATTTCTTCTGCCCAGAATATATGTGACCTCAGTGCAAGCAAACCTGACATTCCATCTCTTGACACATTTGGGTAACAATTTTAAAGTTTCCAGGAATTTAATGGACGTACACGAGATGAGTGGAAAGCTGTATACCTGATGCAAGACTGAGTGTCACTAGGCCAGGGGTTCTCACACATTTTCTATGGCATACTGCTAAAAGAAATTAAAAAATTCAAGGTGCCACCAATATTTTTTTATTTAAATAAAAAAAACAGCTTAAATTGATTTTAAAAAACTGAGCTGGGAAAGACTGGCTAACAGCAGGATAGAGATATACTCCTGTAATATTGCCAGCAATACTACAATTTAGCAAATGTATGTGACATATACCTTATTTATTTAAAAAAAATTATCCTTATTTATATTTCAATCTTTTATTCAGGCTGTGTACCAATATGCAATGGTTGGCGTAGCAGTAATGGTGCACTCACCACAGTTTGAGAAACTGTGCACTAGGCAACACGTGTTTTGTGGTGCTGCAGAGGACCTGGGCTGGTGTACCATTACAAAAGAAAGTGACTAAACATTTGTGTTCCCAGTTGTTTTGCAAGCATAAATGGCCTATATCATTTCAGAATTTTTTTTTTCAAGCACTTAGAGAAAATACACATGAAAATTCAGCCATTACATTATGATTTGTTTTGAACCAGCATAGTTTAATATCTGCAGGTTTCAGCATTAGTATATTGGTTTATTGCATCACAGTAGAATGTAATGGTATAGATAATTTTTGTTTACCCTCTATTAATGAATGGCACCTCACTAACCACCATGCAAGTGATATATAGTTACTGTTGTGTTTCATGTATTTTTCTGGTTTCAAAAGGAGTGTTTTATGAATTTGTGTTCATCATCTTTGTGTTCACCTGTTCCTGACAAATAATTTCAATTAATTTCTTTTAGAACATTAACCACTCATATCACATTTTGGTGAAACCTGTTTAGTTCTTTGGATGAAACATAGCCAGACATAACTTCCAGGTATGCTATTTAATTAATACACCAACAAATGCACATATATTCATTTAATTACCTGAAATTCACATTAAAACACTTAAACCGCTCCTACATGTAACAATCATACGATCATCCTCAGGGAGCATACATTGTTCCTTGCTAAAGTTAATAGTTTAAAAACATTCAGTGATTTTAAACTATTAACTTTAGCAAGGAACAATGTATGCTTCCTGAGGATGATTGTATGATCGAAACATGTAGGAGTGTTTTAAGTGTTCTAATGTGAATTTCAGATCATTAAATTAATATATGTGCATTTGTTGGTGTAATAATTAAATAAACTACAGAATGCACGGTGCAGTGATAAAGATTCCAGGTATGCGTTTATTTTATGGATGTTATTTACAAGTGACATGCTAGAATTGTATTTTTTAATCAAAATCATGACATGTGAAAAGATCTGAATATATTCCAATGCATAAACTGAAATAAGACCAGTATAATTAGCCCTAGCATGATGTACGCAATGTAACATTATAAATTATGTGGATAATTGTATGTTAAATGAAATTAGTGTTATTGTTTATTCAATAGTTTTTACTGACAAAATTCAGTTACACAAAAGTAAGTGACATGTAATATTTAACTCTTTGAAGCACAGTACTGCTGTATGTATAACTTCATTAATGATTCAAAACCTCTGTGTTTTGTCCATGAAAATGCATTTGTAGGTTTTATATGATTCTTATAAAACCAGTGCCTCTTTCCCTATACATCATTAACCAGTTTATCACTGCAAAGAAGGTACCATATTTTCTGCAAGGTAGGAACTTAAATTTTAAATATCTGTTAGAAGAATTTCAGGCTTCAGAGGATTAGCCAGGATTCATTTGCATCAGTATCTTATTGTGCGTGTTTTATATTTGTGTAGAATAAACTCTTACTAATCTGGACATCAAAGTAATCTTGTCAGCACCACCTGGTTGAACTCAGTTTGTTAACATTTGTACACTGAAAACCTTGTAAACACTGTCATTATGAAATACTTTTTCATGTCCTAAAATGTTTTCAAGTAATTCCCTGAACATCTCCTACTACTTAGTTGTAGCATTAACTGTGGGAGTATGTTGGATATGTAAATCAAGAAACATGACCCAAAATAACTGTTGTGTGTTCAAGAACAGTGATTTTAATATGCCAAAAGTTATTTTATTAGTATTCGTTGAGCATAACTTTGACATTATGGCCTACCACTTTATCAAGACCACCTCTCCCCCAACAGAATCAGGGATAGTGAAATTTTATTGTTACTACCTTGTGCATTTTAGTGTGGATAAGGAGAATATAAATTTAAATCTGAAATAAAATAGTGTTACTTTTTAGTCTATGAAAAACAGTTCATCCTTTAACATGCCATGAAGGCACAGAGGGGGATTAGAGGTATAGCTGTACACATTCTTTAACCCCAGCACTGTTTCCTGTACATAATAAGGAGTAACAGGCTTAGGTGTCATCATATTTCCATTCTGAACTTTGGAACCAGATGACAAATTTCTGTAGAACTTGATGTGAAACTTACATCAATAGATCACATCTTCATGATTCCATTTAATCTCGACATCAATAATGCCAAAACGTGAAACCCAACGGCTTCTGAGGTGACAGTGTTGCTACTATTATGTGAAGTTTGTTGGAGGTATTATGTGAGAGAGGAAGTAACAGGAGGGTGGACAAGATTACATAATCTTCATAAGCTTCAAAATGTGAGTTAAGAAGGACAAGATGCATAGGACTGTAGCACATACGGACTGAATGATAATTACATATATTTTGGTCATACAACTTCGGGCAGACTGCTTAGGTACAGAGAGAAAGATATTAAGATGGTTCTTAAGGCTTTGGCCTTAGGTAATATTAGTATGTGTCAAGCTGAAATTGAGATAAGTTTTATGTAATATTTCAAGTGTACCTACAGTAATGTGACTAGTAAAATGGTATTTATCATAACTATTCTAAATTACCAGTTTTTTAAATAATACGTGGAAAAAAGGAGCAGATATGCAGTGTGCATTGAATTATACCATATTTTGATAACTTTTCATGAATTAGCATTATAATATTATGAGCTACATAACCAAATATTTGGTAGATGCAAAGTCAATACACACTGAAAAATGTAATCAGCAATACATGACCTTGTTGCACAACATGTGATTTTTATTTAGTAATAAATGCAAATGTCACAAGATACAAGAGACTTTGTATATGCAGCTGTCCTGATCCTTTTGAATTCACCAAAGACATATGATGAATATGCCTGGCAAACCTGCACTGATGATGGTACTACGACAACACAACACAATTCAGGATGGAAATGGCTTTTCAGAACTAGGTAGATGCTATGGGTCAGTAGAAAAGCTTGAACGAATGACAAACATGTCATAAAGGAAATTACTGCATGTTCATACATTCATTCTTACATATAACAGGGACAACGGTAGTGACACACAGCTATATTACAAGAGTAAGGTAAATCAGTCCCATTAGAGGCCCGAGGTGCCCAGAGGGTTCCAGGAAGTTAAGGTTCCCAGATTACATGACAATGGCCCAGAATGGTGGTAGGGTTGTCAGCCTTATGCACCGGGTGCTTTTTACCCCCAGGAAATACTCCTGGTACTCATTTCTGTTAGAGGGTGAGACGACCCCAGGGCCATAGTGCAATCCAAAGGATTATGTCAATCAAAAATTCCAATGACACCATCTGGAATCGAACCAGCGACCTTCCAATTTGTAGCACAGCACCTTAACCACTGTGCTACCATAGTCCCCATATTACAAGAGTGCTTGGGGTGTATACTCATTTCCAGCCCTGAACACAATGGTTTTTAACTTTGGGGCTATTGGGACCACTAGTGAATAATGTCATATATTGATATAACACTGGAGTGATGCATCACACTGCTTATTTGTTACTGACATAACTCCACTGTGCACATCACATACAGTGGGGATTCCCTGAATGGGATTGACAGGATCCCATGGTCTTACAGTGGCCATCTCAAAATATATGATTCATTATGTAATTTCACCTGATAAGAATATACTCTGGCTATACAATGCTTTCATTCCAAACACTTCTCTCAGTCTAGTTTTTATGAAACTTCAAAACTGCAATGAAATAGGACAGAATTTGGGCTACCTTAAAACGAGCCCCTTAGAACAGGGAAAAGACAAATCTTTGGTAGTCTTTGTAAGACAAAATAAAGTCCCTCTTTATTGGCTGTAATTACTGTGTCATACAGACATGTTATCACATCATACTTCTCAGGTTTTCAAAATTTCTGTGGTAGTTTTGAATGTGATTTAAAAACTTACATTTAAGATACATGTCACAACCTTTATTCGCAAATAGTACAGAATTATTTTAGAAGACTGATGTAGGTTTCACATTGCACACATTCACACATGGTTAACACACATGTGCAAAACCAAATTAAATATGCAGCATACTTAACTTCCTCAAGCACTGTGTTATCACCTGTGTTTCATAAGAAACTGTTCACAGAATTTTTAATCAAGTTCTTTAAAAATAATAATAATATATATATATACAGCAGCTTTGTTACAGCTAGCGCTGTTTTCCGCATCCTGCCTGCCATGCTTTCCTATTCTCCTAGTCCCTGGGTCGTAGGTTCCTCCGTTCCATTTCTAGGTGTATGTTCTCTCTCCAGTCTCGTCTGGGTCTTCCACTTTTTCTTCTCCTGTTTGGTACCCAATCCAACATCCTTTAGGGCCACTGT
>Ga0123352_10007822_pt1 | contig 16553 bp, 19 predicted proteins | sample TergutLab28metaG_FD_89700 | JGI IMG/M metagenome (GOLD analysis project Ga0123352, IMG submission 89700) | Labiotermes labralis P1 segment gut microbial communities from Petit-Saut dam, French Guiana - Lab288 P1 | ecosystem: Host-associated > Arthropoda: Insects > Digestive system > Gut ... | reverse complement strand
TACTTTCACAAACTACCTCAAATAACATGCATATAGTAATGTATTTCATGTTTGTATTGTTTTGTTAAAATTTTCTCATTATTGTTATTATCACCACATATGAAAACTGCCTTACACTATGTATTGTAAATTTTATTACGCAAATTGGACAAGTCCAGTGTTGCATATGTAACAATATGGATGCAATAAATCAATATCAAATACAAGCTATTATATGCTTAGCTCCTTAAAAACTGTAAGGAGTCCATATGTCTTAAGAACCGTGTACTTTACATGTTTGCGTGTTCATTTGAGATATGTTTTGACCCTGTGGGGTGGTGATCCTGAAAGTATAAGAATTTTTTGATTACAAAAGGAAGTTTTAAGAATGATAAGTAAACCAGGCCGACATGATTTTTGCAGGAATATTTTTAAAGATCTGAATATACTTCCTGTGCCTTGTCTGTACATAAGTGAGGTTGTGTGTTTTGTAAAATCAAACATGGAAAAGATGAAATGTAATGAAGTACAAGACCATTGTACACGCCAAACATCAGATCTTCATACTCAATTCTGCAGAACTACACTTTTTAAAAACAGTAGTGCAAATTCTGGTATAAAATTGTACAATAAATTGCCTAACACAATAAAGAGATTAGACAAGATACAGGAATTTAAAATAAGACTGAAGTATTTTTTACCGCAACACATTTTCTATTCAGTGGATGAATGCATGTCCTCTTAGGTTCCACTATTACTTGATTATTTATTATTATTTACACTTTATTCTTAGTTATTAGTAATTCCACCAAACAGGATACTAAAAAATTAAACATTAATGTGTGAGTTTTAATTATACTTTATATTACTATGTTTCACTATTGATATATATGTATTGCAAATTCCTTTGTTATATATATTGTGTAAGAATGTTTTTATGTAATGTAGGGAATGTAGACTGAGCTTGATGTGTCTGATGTCATATTTGTGACTGGATGGACTGAATAGAAGTACAGAAAAGGCATCCTATTTCTGTCCAGCTGTCATGATTTGACTAGTGTCAACTCTGTGACAAGGAAGAAAACAGATGAGATTTCTAAGAATATTTAATGTCCACAAATAGTGAAACAATACAATGCAAACATGGGATTTGTGGACAAAGCTGACAGACTGTAATATCTATATGAAATAGAGAGTGGAAAGTGGTGGCTGCATGTCTTTTGGCACTTCCTTGATGTGTCACTTGTCACTGCCTTCATTCTGTCTAGGTTCGGGAACACTGAAGTAATTTTGCATGTCTATAGCCAGTGGGCTTACTGGGACCTCATCATCTCTAATACAGAGGAGAAACATGTGCAGATCTCAAAATAGGTTCATGGTATATGCCCCCTCCACTCCCTCACATGAAAATACACAAACTGATCACAAGCCTGTATTGAGCATATCTCACCTTTCTGCCCAGTACAGAACTGCCAGTGTTCCACATTGTACTAAATGTACATGTAAAACATGGTGAAACCAGGGTTTTTCTATATACCCGCCATTAAAAAATTTTATGTTGCATTATTTATGATAACATACAAATAAAGGTTTTAAAATGTTGTAAATGGGGCCGAAAGGATTAAGTGACAACATATATCTGAGACCCTGTCACTTAATCCACGTGGCAACACACTCGACTGCGTCATCGCCGTTGCGCAAGTCATAATGTAGGTTATGTAGGCTAGTAAGAGCGAATGGTTAAGACCGGAGAGTCAAAGGTCATCTTTCACTCGCTATGTGTGCTTATGAAAACAGCCTACGTGGGTCTGTGAGTAGAATGACATAATGGAATTTGTATTGGGTGGCGTTGCTGCAATAGGGGCAGGTTTTTTTACAAATCCATTGGATGTCATTAAAACGAGGCTCCAATTACAAGGTGAATTACAAGCCCGGGGGATGTACACCGTTCATTACAGAGGCTTTATTCATGCATTTTATGCTGTTGCGAAAGCAGATGGTGTTTTGGCACTGCAGAAAGGTCTTGTCCCTGCGTTATGGTATCAGCTGTGTCTCAATGGCGTGAGGTTAGGAACGTATGACTTCGCAGAAAAGAGAGGATGGACGAAGAACATTGAAGGAGAGACATCGACGCCGAAGTGCATCATCGTAGGAGCGTTGGCAGGTTGCTGGGGTGCCTTCACTGGGAGCCCATTTTATTTGGTAAGGGTGTTACGACAAATGAGTCTACTGCTAGATTCTAGGAGTACGTTGACCCATTCGTTAGGAACAAGCTTACAGAGATCGGTGGCAGATATTTCGTGGCCTCGGCGATTTCATATTGTTATGTGGCTGTTTGATTGAAGTAGGCCTATTTGTTTCCTTATGAACGTCACACCAATTCAATCACAAATATCAACCGCCACTTAAAAAGTAGACCGTTTGAAGAAATTACTGATTATTACACTGAGCAAACCATTACATAAGAATTATTGGTTGAACTGGACCTCTGTAATGGGAAGCATTAATAGCCGTTCTGCTAGGAGCCACCGCCCCTCGGTGTGCTGTTCCTACTTCCCTAGCTGACACCGGTATGCTGGCTGTCACTGTGATCCATGGTCTTTACATTTTCCATTTGTTATTGGTGGTGGCAGGTTATGTGTATGATGTTTGAGTGGGGTGAGTATGTGGCCAACTTGGGCTGTCACTAATTATTCTGAATATTCTCCTAACCAGAGTATAGGTGTTCTGTGAATTTCTGGACACGCTACCCAGTACACTCTCTTTGAAACTATGGATGCATTTATTTTGAAGGAATTGTCGGTATTGTGACAGTATAGTCATCCCCTGAAGTTACGTAATAGGTGGTTCTGAGACTGGCGGTGTTAGTCAAGATAGTATAAGTCAAGGCAGATTTTCCTAAAAGCACAAAGTTTAGGTGGGGAGGGTGGACTCCAGACAATCTGTTTTGACCAAGGAAGGGGCATATTCATACTTAACAAAAATTGATGTAAAATATGAAATGACAACAATTTAAGGAGGATGCACTTCGTCATCTGGATCATCATCGTCACTGTCCAACATTACAGGTGGAAATTCTGAGTCCTTGAAGGTGGCTTAAAGAAATCAAGCACTGAAGTCTGGTGAGAGAGAGGATTCTTCTTCTCATTATTATTATTATTGTCACAGGCCTTTTCTTCCTGGTACTTCTCTTGACTCAACTGTGATCCTCACTGCTCAGGCTTCAAGTTTCAGACTGCAGTACTTTCCATATTATGTGTGACGTGTGATGTCTTTTGTAGTGAAGCCATTGAATGTTTCCCTTGTATGGCTTCCAATTTTTCTTTAAACCATTTGTTACTATTCTATTGGCTCCTTTTATTACCAGTATAATCATACATTTCATTTCTCACAGTTGTACCTATGTACATAATTCTTTTGTATTTTAATTTTATTTCTGCTTTCTTTAGCGTGATATGTCTGTCCAAAGGTATTGCCACATCTGTCCGTGTGCATGTTTTCTGTCTCTCTCTTTTTTTAAATTATTATATCTGGCCTATTTGCTATAACTTCTCTGTCTGTGTGTACTCCTTGATTCCATAACACTCAAATATCTTTATGTTTGCATAGTGGTTTGGGTGTGTGGGTGTGTGTGTGTGTGTACCATATGTCTGTCATTTCAGTGCCTAGTAATTTGCATAGTGAGTAATGCAAACGTACAGAAACTTTATTGTGTCTAATTAAGTACTCATTCTTTGCTGTAATGGGGAATCCTAACGTTAGGTGGTCAGTAGTTTCTTCATGTTGTTTACATAACGAGCACTTACTGTCTTCTTTCTGTCAGGGAATGGATAAGAGGCTTCTGTGATTTGCTTACAGAGAATCTATTCTTGAGGTTTATGATGGGTTTAAGCTTCATCTATAGTGCTTCATCTGGATTTTCTGGTCAGGATGTTGGTGGTGTTGAGCAGGACCTGATGGTCAAGTCTGTTGTTGTGTTCCACTGTGGCCATCTTCTCTTGTTGTTACAGTTTGATGTTGAGGTGGTGTTCATTAACCCTGATCTTCATGAAGGCACCAGTTTGTCCATTATACACCTTTCCACATGTGCTGAGGATGCCATCTGTGCCTGCCAATTTTAGGCCCAGATTGTTTGTGAAATCATGGAACAGGCTGGAGACTTTTTGGGTGGGAAGCTTGATGTGTTTGGTTAGCACCCTGCTGTAACAGTGAAACCCATGGTAAGTGGGTCCCTTTCACCATGGCATGGCACGTCCTCAGGTTGTGGATGGAGGAGTAGCCTCCAATATTGAGGGTAGCTGCAAATATATTGAATAAGCAGTCACAGACAGCCGACAAGGGGTGGTCCTCCAACGTGGGTGTTGGGTGAAGTGCCAACAACTCCTCACCATACAAACTGGTCTTATTACAATAAGGATACAATTGTCTCAGACCTGGACTGATCCATTGGTGCAACCTAAGCAAAGGGAAAGGGACATGAGATTTGGTACATAGAATTTAAGGAGCCTGTATAGGTCAGGTTCACTGACAACAGTAACCAGGGGATTAGCAAAGTATAAATTAGGTTTAGTGGGTGTACGGGAGATTAGGTGGGACAAAGTGGGCACTAAGAACAGGGGATTATATTTTTTTCTGTGGAGAAGGAAATTAAAATTATCAATTGGGAGCAGGACATTTTGTACACCACAAAATATTATCAGCAGTTAAGAGAGTAGACTTTGTTAGTGATAGGATGTCATATATAGTTCTGAGAGGTCACTGGTGTAATATAATTGTTTTGAATATGCATGCACCAAGTGGGGAGAAACGTGGTGAAATAAAATACTTTTGTGTGAGGAATTATACAAGGTTTTCGATCATTTTCATTAGTACCATATGAGAATTCTGTTAGGAGATTTTAATGGAAAGGTGGTGAGAGAGGTTATTTTCAAATGGACAATTGGGAATGAGAATCTACATCAGGATCATAATGATAATGGTGTTAGAATTGTAAACTCTGCCACATCAAAAATCTAGTTGTGAACAGTACGATATTCCCGCACTGAAATATCCATAAATACACCTGGACCTCTCTGATAGGAAGACTCACAACCAGGTTGATCACATATTGAAAGGAGACAGCATTGGAGTATACTGAATGTACTGTCTCTCAGGGGAGCTGATTGTGATACTTATCACTCTGGTGGTTGCAAAAGTTAGGGAAAGATAAGCAGTAAGTAAACAAGAAGTACAGAATTTCGATGTGGAGAGATTTAATCTCAGAATCCAAGTGAACTGGAGATTGGGAAACAGTATGAGATTATGATCTCAAACACGTCTACAGCTTTGGAGAACTTAAATGCTTGTGAGGACATAAAAAGGGCTTGGAAAAACATTCAAGACAATATGAAAACCTCAGCTACAGCGAGTAGGTCTGTATGAATTGAAGCAACATAAACCATGGTTTGATGAAGAGTGTTAATGATTTTTAGATCAAAGGATGCAAGTTAAAATGGAGTGGTTGTAGAATCCAAACCAAAATAATGTAGATAATCTAAACAATTTAAGATGTTTAGCTGTTAGACATTACAAGAAAAAAAAGAAGGAATATCTGCAAGCTAAAATTGATGAACCTGAAACTTACAGTAAGATAACAAAATATCAGAGAGTTGGATCGGGGCATCATTGACTTTAAGAAGGGTTACCAGCCTAAAACTATTATTGTACAGGATGAGAAGAGTGATTTGGTAAACCAGGGTGGCTTGAAATTAAATGGTACACATCAGTTGCTGGTTTATGCTAATTATATTAATATAATGGATGGAAGCATAAATGCTATAAAGAAAACTCAGAAGCTTTAGTAGTTGCTGGTAAGGAAATTGGACTAGAAGTAAATGCTGATAAAACTAAGTACATGGTCATGTCTCAAGATCAGAATGCAGGACAAAATCACAGTGTAAAGACTGATAATAGTTCCTTGCAAAGGGTGGAACAGTTAAAGAATCTGGGAACAACCCTAACAAATCAAAATTCTATCCAGGAAGAAATTAAGTGCAGTATGGAATCAGGGAATGCTTGCTGTCATTCACTGCAGAATTTTTTGTCTTCAAGTTTGCTATCTAAAAGTATAAAGATTAAGATATAGAGAACTATAATTTTGCCTGATGTTTTTTATGGGTGTGAAACTTGGTCGCTTACATTGAGGGAAGTTCATAGACTGGGGTGTTTGAATGGATTTTTCACAGAACTGGGGTTGAAGCATTTGTCGTATTATGAGATATTATTTTGTCCCTTCCTGAAGACACTGTAAAAAACTACAGCAGGCTAAAGTCACAATAGTCTGTCCAAGCTGAAATTTGAACACTGGATCACCCAGATACATAGCTGGAATACCAATCACTGTATTGTGATGTGTTGTTGGCCTGTATGATATTCTAAAGATTACAGCCAAGTAATTAGCTTTTCTGTGAAACTGGTAAAGTACACAGGTAATACCAGATAAGTAAACTTTGTTGTGTGCTTTGTCATCATGTCATGGCATGCCCTTATGTTGCAAATGGAGAAGATGGCCATGGGTTATGGAGGGTAGGACTAAATGTGTTTAAGAAGCAGTTGCAGCTTACAAGGGGCGTTTATCCTGCTTTTGAATTGTGTGTGGAGCTAATGGTTATTTTTGGTGCAAAAAACTGGTAAATTTTTGGTGTTTAAAAAAACTGTTACATTATGAAATGTCAAAAAGGTGCTCTAAAAGATGAATAAACAGATGGCAAGTAAGGTGTGATGGCTAACTATCTTGAATACATAAGTGGACCTTTGGTTTACATAAAAGTCAGGAGCTTACTGAGCACCTTTTTTACATGTATGACCATTTTCTGTATGGCAAGGTGAAGACACATCTGCAGTCACTGGCAGCAAGCAGCATTGCAGTGGGATACCAGCACACACATACAGGATGCATTAATGCATTGTGGAACATCTATACAGAGCATGGTATTCTGGGACTCTGGCGGGGTGCAGTTGGAGCCATGCCTCGGGCAGGCATTGGTTCTTCTACGCAGCTTCTTTCCTTCTCCCTCTGCAAAGATTACTTTGGAAAATATGAGGTAATTACAACTATGGTGAAGAAAACTGGATGTCTGCATTACTGACTAATAAATAGTGAAGATAATTTAAAACTGTATTCAGTGCAGAGAGCGAAGGATTTGTTGCAGTAAGCAGTCCATGTTTTGTATTATATGGGAGTCTGGCTTTGGGATTTTAATATGTACATAAATGCATTGTGGCATTCAAAAGAATGTAATTTAAACACCATCAAAGATGCATAGTATCTTTATTCATTGAATTATAAGCAGAACCTTACACATTTTGATTTGAAATTCCAAATCATCATTGAGGGTTACCCATAAATTATGATACAGCATTTTTCCAAATTTCTTCTTGTCAAATATAACGGGCGCAGGCATATGGTGTGAACACCCATCAGCATACAATAATATATTCTCCATCATAATTAAGGGTAATGAAAACGGAATCAGTCTCTGAAATGCTGGCTGATTAAACAGGCTCTTGTGGCTGTCAGCCTGAGATTTCATTGCATTTTGTCACTGCAAGAGCTTCAAGATATGTATCCATCAGCATAGATATGCAGCTCTTCATTAGCATTTAAATACGAGGGGAAGTCAGAAAGTAAGGTTCCCTATTTTATTGCCACCAAATAACTTCACGTAGTGAGATGCCTCTTTATTCACTTATTACACTTCACTTCACTTATTTTTCCATATAGTCACCTTCTCTGTTGAAGCACTTGTCTAGGTGGGAGATCAGTTTCTCAAAACCCTGTACATAGAAGGTGGGATCCTGACCACGCAGCCACATTTGCACCTCATGCTTGACATCATCATGTGATTTGAATCCCGACACCATTTTCGCACATGCTGCACAGTCATCACATTTGACCCATAAACTGCTTGAATTTCATGATGAATTTCAATTGGAGCTGTCCCTTTTGCCCACAAAAACTGAGTAACTGATCGCACCTCTACTTGTGTCCACACACACAGTACACTACCCATTGTGGAACTGCGTCATCCACAAAAATTGTAAAGCTTGAGCTACAAAAGTGCTACCGTCTGGTGACCAATGTCTGAACTTTAAGTGAATAAAGAGGCATCTCACTATTTGAAGTTATTTGGTGGTAATAAAATAGGGAACCTTACTTTCTGCCTTCTCCTTCTACGTATTAATTAATGGAGTCTGCAGATAAAAATTGATTCACTTTCATCTAAGAAGAAGTGCCTGTTTCAGGTATTGATGTTCTACAATCTCCCCTTTCAAACTTTCTCATTAGGAATCTTTGGAGTTGATTATAAACATATTAGTGTAGTTTGTTTAGTACTTCCAATTTACTCATGATGTTCACTTATTTGTTTTCCATTATATTGCAGATATTTTCCAAGAGGCCTTTACTGAACACATTTACATCTAGTATGGTGGGAGGAGTTGTTGTAACTTTTTGTATGACACCATTTGATGTTGTCATGACTCGGTTATACAATCAAGGTAATGCAATTGTCACACATTTCAATCCTGGCCTACAGTATTCAGTTTTGTGAGGAATACGAGGGTGATTCAATAATTATCTGCAATGCAGTTGCATTTGTGTTTTTGTTGGCAGCACTGTCGTTTTCGCATGCAGCATTGGGTGTGGTTTCCTTCTTATCACAGCTGCGCAGGTTTGAATTAGCTAGGTCAGTTCCTTTATCGCAACTGTAGCGTTAACCATGGCTGCTGCACTTTCTGTTTGCACCAAGGAAGATCAGCGTTCAGTGATCTGTTTTTTGTGGTCTGAAGGTGTATCAGGGGCTGAAATCCTTTTAAGACTTTCAGCACAATATGGGAACAGTGTTTTGCCGCAACGGAGTGTCTACAAACGGATAGAAAAATAAAAAAATGGTCACACAAGTGTTATGCATGAAGAAGGAGCCGGACGCCCATCCACAGCCACAAGTGACGACAACATTGAGCACGTACCTGACATGGTTCTGTTAGACAGACGACTGACTATTGATGAAGTGGCAAATTGTCTGAAAATTAGTAATGGTTCTGCCTATGAAATCATCCGCAATAGACTTGACTTTCATAAAGTTTGTGCAAGATGGATCCCAAAACAACTCACAATACTGCATGAACAAACGCACTTGGCCATCTGCCAACAAAATTTGAATTGCTATGATAAAGAAGGTGACGCCTTCTTGGACAGAATCATCGCTGGTGACGAAACATGGGTCCACCATTACGAGCCGGACTGTAGACGGCAGATTATGGAATGGAAACATCCACAATCGCCCATCAGGAAAAAGTTCAAAGGCCAACCATCAGCAGGAAAATTGATGCTTACAATTTTTTGGGACTCACAAGGCACAATACTGGAACATATAAGGACAGGAGTTCAACAATAAACAGTGCTCATTACAGTGAGATGCTTATTGACAGGCTGAAGCCTGAAATTCGAAGCAAACGCCAAGGACAACTGTCAAAAGGCAATGTGTTGTTGCATGACAGTGCCCATCCGCATACTGCTGCCCACACAGTTGAAATCCTCCAGAAACTCAAGTTTGAGCTATTGGCTCAACCTCTGTATAGTCCCGATCTCGCCCCTTCAGACTATCACTTGTTTGGTCCACTCAGGGAGGCATTAAGGGGCTGTCGATTCACCTCGGTCCAAGAACTGAAGGAAGCGGTGCATGCGTGGCTCGCTGCTCAGCCAAAAAAGTTTTTTTCTGAGGGCATAAATAAGCTTGTGCAATGATGGAAGAAGTGCATTGAAAAGCAAGGGGACTATGTTGAAAAATGATGTTATTATAAGTTTTCTATTTTTATTGAAATTAAGATTGTATCTGTACTGCAGATAATTAGTGACTCACCTATATATATGCACCTTTTGGATTCAGTTATCTTGATTTCATTCATGGCTTTTGAATAATAACCCCTGTCACTTTTGACACTACCATGCAATATTTTATCAGTACAAGACTAGTAATGATCTTTGTCAGACACATTAAATCACTGCAGTAGTCATGTATTTAAGATTTCTTCCATCTGTGCGTAGGTCTTGAGATTGATTTCTTTCCTTCAGGTTTCTCAACCAAAACCCTGCATGCATCACAGTAATACATAAATCATATTAATAGAAGCACATACGGTAAAGATGTTACTGTATCTAACCAGACATTCCTGTGCATGTGCATGTCATAACTCTGAAACACATCTTGCAGAATGTGAGTGACATAACCTTATATAGCGTAGTACTGTATAACCACTGTGCCAGTTCTTTAATTGGGAGACAGTATTTTATTGAGACTGTAGTAACCATGTATCTGTGACATGTGTTCCAGGTACTGATGCACAGGGACGAGGGTTGTTATATCGGGGTTTAGTGGACTGCTTCATAAAGATGTGGAAGACAGAAGGAATTCATGGATTTTTCAAGGGATTCATGCCAAACTACACACGTCTTGGACCACATACTGTTCTTTGTTTTGTATTTTGGGATGCACTTAGAGGAGTTCGAAATAAACATATGGATATGCAGCATACAGAAGATGGAAAGAAAATATAGTCATAGTTCGTTGCCCTCTGATGCTTCACATTTTGTCTGAGGTGGTTGTTATTCTTCATGGAAGAACATTAGTGTTGTTACAGACAAATGTGAACTGATCTACAGGCAGTTTTGACAGTCCATAATTATAGCAGATAGTATTGGGTGTAACTGTTTGCTGTTATTATTGCTGGTTGTATTGCAAAACACACTTAGGGAAAACAGTCATCTTGTGTGCCACATTGCTGTCATTAGAGGAATGAAATTATTGAACCAAAATTAAATTTGCTTAGCAGTACCTCATGTTGCAATGATTGAAACGGTACATTCCACTGGAGTACACACATTTTCTGGATGCTTGATAAAAGCGTTGTTGCAAAGCAGACCTCAAACACAACGCAGAGTCAGAAATTACTGCTGCTTGTGCTTTGTAAGATATTCATCATAGTGAGAAGATGTTACAATAAATATTTTTTATCTTAATGACTTTTATACATTATGACATGTATCAACTTTTTTTTATGCAGTGAGCTCTTTTTAAGAAAGTTGATAAAGTGGGAGTTTTCTCTGTTACTAATTGAACACTGTGTCAGGAAGATGTGTGTGGCAGTGGACATACAGCTTCATATAGTATTAATGTCAGTACTAGAGAGGAGTGATCGGTAAACCTCATGCCCCAACAAAATGAGCCTCCAGTACCCACTGGATAGGAGGCTAGATGAGTTTTAGAACCAGTCTGGCTGTTGTGGCAAGGATAAAGCTTGCTACCCCTGCTAGGCCTTCAACCCTGGACATCCAGCCCATAGCCTGTAAAGACTGGTGATCTGTAGTTGACTGGTACAAAATTAACATTTGCAGCAAACTTAGGTGTAGACTTGCACACCAGATTTTTATAAATTTGGTTGCTAGTTTTAGGGATGAAACAGGGACAGACCCATGCTCTGCAATATGAATGTGCACTGTGTGCCAATATGTAAAAATAGAGCAGTTTAAAGGCCATTTAAGTTGTTGTAATAATATGATACAGTAGCACGCCTAAGGACTAACACTATTCATGATGTGAGCATGCATATATTATAGTGTATATGTGTATGTATGTAGAAAGGATCTGAAGCATTGTAATATGGATGCATTTCTGTTTTATAGAATAGCTTTAAATGTAGTTTCTTGAGGAGGAGATTAGTAGAAAATACGGGCGTTTCATAATGTACTCCGGGATTACAAAAATTTTTTACAGGAATACCGTAGGACACTTATTTACAAAACCCATACAGATAGAAGGAACAACTCAAAAACGTTTTTCCCAGTAAGTTGTTTTTCATCGTAGTTTACATTTCTGCCGCTAGGCGTTGCGAGTGTATGTAGTGAGAAAATGGCCACTCTGGGGGAGAAGTCGTTTTGTGTGTTGTAATGTCACACTAGTAAGTCTGTGGTTACTGTGCAATGTGCATTTCGTGCAAAGTATTTGTCCCACCATTGCCGCATGACCTTGCTGACCTAAAGGCATAGATCATTGCAGCAGTGAAGAATATCGATGCACCCATGTTGATGTGTGTGTGGCAAGAACCTGTATACCATATCGATGTGTGCCGTTTCACCCATGGTGCACACATCGAACATCTCTAGTTGTCAAAAAAAACTTTTTCAGTTTTCCTATGGCTGTGAACAATTCCATTACGGTAGGTCTTTTGGTTTTCTTGTTATAAATATTTGTAATCATGGAGAACATTATGAAACGCCCTGTATAAGACTGAAAGACATGTCATATGATCACACTTGTATTACAGATCATAAGTCTTTGTATACAATTTATTGTACACATTTGATTAGTTCTTTAATAATAACAGGCAATGAAGCATGTATGAGGCTGTCTGCAACTTAATTTTTTAAGCCAAAGTTTCTTATGGCAGTATTTAAAGTCACAGACATTTTCTTTGGTCATGTAACATAAAAATGTAACATTCTGCATATAAACCAATGCTGGAAAGAGGACTGCTATTAATTTACATTTTTAAGTAAAGCATGCTGTGACTCCTCCCGCAGTTAAGGGCTCATCTGGTATACAAATGGGTCCAGGATGTGGGGGATCCAGGGCCGTTGTCTATGGATAATCTTCGAGAAGAAGGCTCAGTATCTGTCTAGGAATATATGCTGCTTTTTTCCTGGCCGATTTAAATGTTATCTTGGCCTGTGCATGTGAAATTCAGATGGACGTCAGAGCAGAGAAATATGTTAGTATTTGGTCTGACAGTCAGGGGGCCTTGGAAGCCCTTGAGGCTGCCAAAATAACATCCCCATTGGTACAACAGTGCCAAAAGGCTTTGAATGACATTCTCACCAAGCATTCTGTGGATTGTTTTGGGTCCTTGGCCATTCTACGGTATGTGGAAATGAAATTGCCGACAAACTCGCAAGAGATGGAACTGTTTGCCGGTTTGTTGGACATGAACCTGGCTTGGGGATCTCTAGGCAGAATATAAGAAAAAAGATAAAATGCTGGATGGACAACCAGCATATTGCAATGTGGCAGGGTCTTATCAGTTCTCAGAGACAGGCTTGAAAATTGATTTCGGGCCCTATTCCAACTCTTAAGACGAGGCTACTGCCCTTTAACAAAACATAAACTAGTGAAAACTAGAGAACTGTATTGCATTCATAGTTGCTTGTCCCATTGCCTTACGTGCAGTTTTGGACTAACCTGGTCCTGGATTGTGGCGCAAAATACTTTAATTAACATGATTAATCATAGTGATATTGAACCCAATTACTGGCACAGAGAAACAAGATGATACCATACAGTTTTTCTGTATAGGACATGGAAATCATGCTAAAAATATTTCATGCACATAAGTTTCCGTCCATGATGACATTCTGAGTGTTAGTGTTACAGAACTAATGTTTAAGTAATTTGTTGCTCCATTGCTTTTCCTTCTTCAGGTAAAGAACATACATGAAGGCTGATTTAACAACTTTTTCTCCTCTTTATGTTCATATCTGTATACTCTGTATAGGAAGAAGTTACTAAAATGCAAGACAGTATTGCATACCAGCTCATATGTACTGTAGTTGTATCCACTTTATGTTTCTGTCTGTTTATTATGTACGGTTGTCACATGGTATTAGTATTTCAGGGTATCACAACCAGTGGTTCCAAAAGTGTAAACTTAGTTGCATATATGTTGCCACAGCTTTAAAACTTACTATTTTACAGCTAGTGACTTTTTTTCCTTCCCTTTTATCAACAATATATTTTATGCTGAACATTACTTCTTGTTTGTACAGACAAGTTAATCATGACTATGTCTCTTTTAATTGAGATCTTTGCTGTTCTGGTTTGCTACATAGTGTAGACTGGTAGTTAATTTATCAACGTTTTGGGACAACCTATCAGCTCCATTTTCAAGGGTCAAGTTCTACATGACCCTTGAAGATGGGATCAATAGGCTGTCCTGAAACATTCTGCACTGTGTAATATCCCAGAGGAGTGAAGATCTTATTTACATTGTGGCAGAAGCCTGAAATTATGCCCATTTTGTTCTCTACTGACCTGACAATAAGAGAGATTTATGATCAATATTTCATATACCCCTGTGCATAACTTTGGTTTGTGAAGGCTCACAGTGATTGATTGTGACCTCAGGTTGTAATACTACACAAAGTTGCAAGTAAACCCACTTAGACATGGCAGTAGTAATGAGTAGACTTAGAGACTGTTCTTTGTACTGTACAATGTGATATCAGATAGTGAGCAGTCATGAGAGAACCCACTCCTCTTTTATTGGTCTTTGAATCAGAAATGATTGGCAATTATCAGTTAATGTCATGATCTGAAACTGTTGTCAACACTGGATATTTGGCTGAAAAGCACACTATTTGAGGATGTGGTTATCTTCGATCAGCAGGAAGCCAGCTTCAGGATCATTGTGGTCTTGTAACACAAAGTGAAATGATGGAAAATGTCCAGTATGTGAATTTTACTGTGATTCCTACCATTGTGTTTACTGTATTGAAATACAAAGTATACCTTCAAACACAGTACTTTAATGCCATACAACATGGTATACTTTGTTTGTATTTCAAGTCCAGTATATGTGTTAAATTAGTGACACCTTTGTTACAGACTTTCAGACTTATGATCTCAGTTTTTAATGTGATATTGTGAAGTTTGCGAATGTTGCTAGTACAATATATTTACATATATGCAAATAAATGAACATTTTTGTGTTAAATATGTTGAAGGGTTGTAATGAACTTTTTTGCAATATTGATTGAAACAGCAACAGTATGGACAATATATAATATCACCTGTTAATGTTATTAACCTTCCTTTTATTTCCCTCATTAAGAAGTAGAAGTCATTGTATAAGCAATTGCAGAAATTTTGTTCAATTAAGAATTTTTGGTAGGTTATCTTTGATAGGATTTTAAAGAACTGAAGAATTGTGAAAATTATATCAGTTTATTACCAACAAACCTCACAACAAATTTCACTTATCCGCAAATAGGAGACCAATCGAATTTGTTTTTGGCATTTTTTGTGGTCATTTTCATGGAGTCTGATATGCAAAAGTTTATGCACATGGACTTAAACTTTAAAATGTAAATTTGTTGACAGTAAATGTTAAAATACATTATAAATGTAGTATTATAATATTAACATATGGTGTTAACAATATATATAAATTAAAAATTATAAATGACTCAAAATCAAGTGCCTCCAAACATCTGAAACTTGTAGAATTCTGTGTGAGCTAGTTGAGCCCGGTATGTCAACAAGCTGTGTACACAATGAACAATTATGATTATGAATAGGAGGTAGGAGAATCAGAATCTCTTGTATATTGTCATAATCATCATCTTTATTCTGTTCCATAAATGCAATCATAGATACATATCATCATGAGGACATGGAAATGGTCACATAGGAAAGCATTCCATTATTAAAATTAGGTACAATAGTTATTTTTAAATATCAAGTAATGTGAAATCAGCATTAGTCATTGTTATTTTTCTAGACACATCAAACAACCATACACCAACGGCCAAGAATGCCTTTCGCTACTCTTTGGCATAGTAATTATGAATTGTGGATCAAAACAATAAAACCACGTAAATTTAAAAGGCAAATGCAAAACATGTGTGGTTATCTATTATCATTAAAGAATTACTCCAAGGTATAAAATGAATAGGATTTAAGAAACATTTTTAGGTCAATACACAAACGTTCCAAATTATTTGTTAAACACTTTATTCCTGCTGGGAGGTGACTGAAAATATTTATTCCAGAATAATAAGCCCTCTTGTGAAATTTAGTCAAGTTAGAGATGGGTGGATGAAGATTGGTATTGTATCTAGTATTAAAGTTACGAATCCCATATTCATTGTGTGTAGATGTTTGTTATTCACTATGTATAATGACATATACAAGGGTGTATCCAAAAGTTCCAGGACAATACTTGTAAAAAGAAGTTTGCTTACCTTGGATGTTAAATTCCTCCATCATCTTCAAAGTACTCCCCTTGTGCATGAATACAGCGGTCCCAGCGTTTCTGCCATGCTTGGAAGCATCCCTGGAATTCATTTTTTGGAATTGTGTCAAGTACCTGCTGCGATTCCTCTTGAATCTCTTTAATCGTGTCGAATGTTCGACCCTTCATCCGAAGCTTCAGCTTGGGGAAGAGGAAAAAGTCACAGGGGGCCAGATCGGATGAGTATGGGGGCTGGGGGATCGCTGTCATGTTGTTCTTGGCCAAAAACTGCGAAACTTTAAAGGACCTGTAAGCCGGGGCATTGTCGTGGTGGCTAATGAGGTTCTGGTTTCGCCATTTCTATGGCTTCTTGCGTCGCACATTTTCATGTAACCTTCTTAGAACATCACAGTAGAAGTCTGCATTGACCGTCATTCCAGGTGGGACAAATTCCCGGTGTACGATCCCCTCTTGGTCAAAGAAACAAATGAGCATCGTCTTCAGTTTGCTTTTTTGCATACGTGCTTTTT
>Ga0123352_10007821_pt1 | contig 16554 bp, 14 predicted proteins | sample TergutLab28metaG_FD_89700 | JGI IMG/M metagenome (GOLD analysis project Ga0123352, IMG submission 89700) | Labiotermes labralis P1 segment gut microbial communities from Petit-Saut dam, French Guiana - Lab288 P1 | ecosystem: Host-associated > Arthropoda: Insects > Digestive system > Gut ... | reverse complement strand
TATTTCGAAGATCTTTTTTCGTATCATGAGTAAAAAAAACTGTTCACACAAAAATGTGCTACTAATTATCAAACATATTTGGAGAACCAATTGAACAACTTCTGGACATGAAACAGCAGTATGTTAATGAAATATCACACAGGCGATTTGCAGAATGGATAATAATTATATGAGCACAGTTCGGGAGTCAGGTGTTTGATACTCCGAGAATTGCTGCATTAAAACTCCTTCCAGAGACTGTTTTCATCAGATCATAAAAATAACTTGAAATGGGCGATAATTAGGAACTTTTTTCAATAGGGCTTAAACATTAGACAGTAAAATGATATAACAACTGTGCTGTCGATATCATTCAACAATTCTTTATGTGTGCATGTAATTGTGTATAAAGTAAGTACAATAAAACTGTGTAAGAACCTTCCAATTGTTGGACATTTCGATGCAACTGATACAATTCCTTACTAACTGTGGGACGCAACTCGTCATTTTTGGGGTTAACAACTCCGAACGCAACTGATACACGTCAAGCAGACACCTTGGGGCGCAACTGATACAATTTCTTGACCGCAGGACGCAACTCGTACTTCCCCGATGGGGATACCTTTAGAGGGTTACTACGATACACGTTGGCTAACAGGACTCTGGTCTGCCCAAGCCAAGGTGGAAGATATCGTGCTGAAGGCTTCATTGCACTGGTGTAGTAATAGCAGTGTCGTAAACGATCCTCCACGGGGAACCAGGCCGCACCCCATTGTATGTAGGCCTTCCATCTGCGTGGGGATCCGTGGATGGGGATCATAGGTTTTCTCCCATTATGTAGTAGAGCCCCATAACTGCGGACTCTGAGAGATATGAACTAATGAATAAACCACTGGCTCTGTAAACGGAGCATTTCTCTCCATACGGACCCGGTTAGGGGAAGTAGAGGGGAGCTCGTTACCGGCGCTCTGCGAGACAGATGAATGATGGCTATGAAAACGGAGCTTCCCAATTTACGAGAGCTTAACGAGGGAACCCGGACGGAGGGAACTTCACTGGGGACCCTGAAGGACATGTAAAAGAAGGTTCTGGAAAAAGGCAAATTCTCCATAGAGAGCCGGTTGGGGAACACGGATTGGGGGGGGGGTCATTAACCGGGGACTCTGGGAGACAGATGAAGGAGGGCTAAGGAAAAGGAGGGTCTCTCTGTGGGAGCTTTGCGAGGGGGCCTGGAGTGAGGGATTTCTATTGGGGCAACCTGAAGGATTTCGAAACCGTCATATCTCCCTATAGAGTTCCTGCTGGGGAACTGGAAAGGGGCTCGTTTACCGCGGACCCTGCGACATTAAGTAAGACTGGAAACTGAGCGTCTATCTCTACGGTAGCCGTGGGAGGGGAACCTGGAGGGAATTTCTCCATTACTGGGGATCCTGAAGGACATGTATGGAAGGCTCCGGGAGCGGGAATTTCTCACCGTAAGGACCCCGTTGGGGAACATGGAGTGGGATTCCTTTACCGCGGTTATTTCAGACGGCGAAGTGCTATTTGTAAATATTGCCTCTCTCTCAATGGGAGCTTCTTAAACCTGGAGGAATGGCTCCTTTCTAGGGACCTGAGAAATATGCAAAGAAGGCTCTTGCAATGGGCATCTCTGTGATAGGGGCCCGTTTGGGGTATATGGAAGTGGGGCAACATTATCGGGAACTTTGAGAAAAAGGGTATGTTTTGTTTTACCCAGAGATTTTGTTTATTGGGGATTGTAACTGATATGTAACAGAAGGCTTTGGAAACGGACAGGTTATAATAGGTCATAATAGGAAACATGGTTGTGAGCTCGTTTTACTGTGGACTTCAGGAGACAAATGCAGGTGGGCTCTGAAAACGAAACGTCTCTCCCTGTGGGAGAATGAAGGAAACCTGAAGGTAGGGCTTCTTTACTGGGTACACTGAAGAATATGTAAAATAAGACTGGAGTCGGATATCTGTCTTCATAAGAACCCCGTTAGGAACCTGGAGGGTCGCATTTAGTGGGGACTCTGAAAGACAGATCAAGAAGTGTTCACTAACAGTGTCGCTCTATGCGAGCTCTATGAGGGGAACCTAGAAACAGATTTTTTTTTTTTTTTACTGGGGACGCTGAGGATATGTAAAGAAGGTTCCGGAAACGGGTGTCTCTCTCCGTAGCGGGCCTGTTGGAGAACCTGGAGGGAGGCTTGTTTACCAGGTACTTTGAGAGGCGGAGGACAGAGGGCTCTGGAACTGAGGGTCTGTCTCTATGGAAGCTCTGTGAGGGAAACGCTGCGAGCAGGACCTGGAGGGAGGACTCCTGTACTCTGGACCCTGAATAATACGAACGAGAAGGTTCTAGAAACGGGCGTCTGTCACCATATGTTCCCCGTTGGGGATCCTATAGTGGGTCTGTTTGACCGCGGACTCTGAGAGACAGTGCTCTCTGAAAGGAGCATCTCTCTCTCTCTCTCTCTCTCTCTGGGTACGAGAGAGCTTGGAGCAAGGGCTCCTTTACTAGGAACCCGGAAGAATATGTAAAGAAGGCTCTGGAAATGGGCTTCTTTTTCCATCGGGGCCCCCCGTTTGGGGACCATAATTTGAGCCTGCTCTACCATGGAATTTGAAAGTAAGGTGAAATTATATTTTATCAGGAGACTTTTTTATTAGGAGCTCTGAGTGATATGTAAAGGAAGGCTCTGTAAACGGAGAGCTCTCTCCGTACGTACCCCTTTGGAGTACCTGGAACCGGGCTCGTTTTATCGAGGACTTTCAGAGACACATGAAATTGGTCTCTGGAAGCCGAGTGTGTCTCTCTGTAGGAGATTTTAAGGAACCTGGAGGGAGGGGTTTCTTTACTGGGATTTCTGAAAGCCACGGAAAACATGCCATGGAAGACTCTGGAAATGGAGCATCTCTCTCTGTCTCTCTGTCTCTGTCTCTCTCTCTCTCTCTCTCTTTGCTGAGACTCCGTGAGGGGAACCTGAATGGAGGGCAACTTACCTGAGGGCTCCGAGGACTTGTACTGGAAGTTTCTGGAAAAGGAGCATTTCTTTTATATAGCTCATATGGTAACTTAGGCACTAAGCACTCTGCCAATGCGCTTAACTGGCCGTCACCTGTACTTGATATATTTGTTTGTAATGTATAACTTCGAGGTTGGTGGCCTTATTTTTTACCACAAGACTAAGTGTTATTTCTATCCGGTATCGGGGAAGCTGAACCCAGGGGTTTTTAGGAAAACCCATCCAAGATCAATCCTGGCCTTTATTAAATCCATAGAGAGAAAGGCCAGAAAATACGGGGACACAATGAGCCTGCTGTAAAATGCCTACATGCATCGGGTCCTTCAGGGCTATAACCCATAATATATTCTATTCTACATGCTATAGTAAGAGCCCTTAGTGTACCAGGGCCTCTTCATTATCGAGGCTTCACGATCACACCCAGACACACCACACTCAGTAGGACTTTCTGGACAAGTGATCAGCCCGACACGGAGATCTCTACCTGACAAATCACAACAGTCCAGAGCGAGATACATTCATGTCTCCGGCGAGATTCAAACCCAAAATCCCAGCAAGTGATGGGCCACACACCCACGCCTTAGATCGCACGACCACCTGGATCAGCATCTACAGTAGAAGATAAAGGAGTTATTTTATAGCTTGTCAAGACAGTTAAAATATAGAAATGTGTAAAACAAAATGTACATAATAAAAGCCGGATATGGAAAACAAAAGGAACAAAAAGTCTTGAGCTCTAAAACTGGATGACCTCTTTGAGGTTTATTGATGTTAGACTAATTTCTCCATTTGAATACGGGGATGGTGAGACTAACTAAAATTAGTTTATTGTCATTGCTTTCCTCATCTTTGCCAATTTATTATCCATTATCACGCCTTCCATCGCTGAAATACAGTCCGAAGTAATGATATTATTATTATTATTATTATTGTTATGTAGACCATAAATAAAATAAATACAATAAAATATAATTCTTGATCAATAGCCAGCAGAATTCAATCAACACCCACGCACCCTCTTTCTCAAAGATAATTTCAAACGTTACCTTTATACGTGTATTGCAGTGTAATAAGTAATATATTCCATTCCTTTTTCTGACAAATTTTGTATACATTTCCCATTTCTGCATACATATTACATGTTCTACACAACACATTGCCCCCCATTAGAACCTTCACGAAAATGTGGTATAAAACTCTTCATTATGTGTATTTTCAGCATTCTGTTATTAATTACTGTGCTTTCGGCATTCCACTTTCTACCTTGCGAGCATAATGGTCCAACATTTTCTCTACAGGAAGAGGCAACCCCACCAAAAACAATTAGGCATCTTAATTCAGATTGGTTTGATTAATTACACGCTACTTCTACTCGAGTTTACTTTAGCCAGTTCCTATCTGGTCCAGTGTACTCCGGTATAATTGAGTTTTGTCGACTGCTCCGGTTTATTCAGACTTGTACAGTCAGGTGCAGTATTGCATACTATAAACACAGCATTGATTTTACTTTTACAATATACAGGGTGTTTCAGGAGGAATAGTAAATATTTTAGGGGATGGTAGTATGGACTATTCCGAGTAAATAAGTTCATATAAACATTTGTCCAATTTTCAGTGGGTGTGGAGATACAGCTGTTTGAATATTACGCATAAAAAGCTTTACAAAAGATATGAAGGAAAGACAAATGACGTATTGATTGCATTTCTTGGTTATGTAAATGATCTCAATAAATTGCAACAGTTCAAAATAGGTTTTCAAAAATCCCACCATCGACTTTAACCATTTAAACGCCGAGTTAAATCCCATCTGCCCTTTGCTAGCATTATTCGGAGCTCGCCATTTTCTCCACTTTAGCAGGTAAAGGGTTAATGCACTTTTCAACCCCCTTGGCAATAGTACGTGTAGCTCTCCTGAGGTTGACTTGGCGTTCTTGCTTTTTGAGGGCAGCACTATTCGAAATGCGAGCGACCAATTCGTCTCTTGTGTTTACTTTTTCTTTGTAGACTTCGCTTTTCATCCATCCCCACAGACAAAAGTCTGATCTGTACGCTCCAGCTTCAAGCAGCTCTATATTCACGCCCATTGAAAATTGGACACATGTTTATATGAACTTATTTACTCGGGATAGTCCATAATACCACCTCCTAAAATATTTACTATTCCTCCTGAAACACCCTGTAGAGCCAAGTATATAATTTCGGATGAATACAAGGAATTTAAGTCTATTACACACCGTAACATTCCACATAACAATAATTTGTTTCCTCTAAACTGCTTGACATTTGAAGCGGAAGGCCCTTATTCCTTAGAAATTTCAGGACGTTTGGATACAATGTGGGGAAGCGGTGGCGCAGTTGGTTGAGGCACTGCGCTACAAGCCGGAAGGTCGCGGGTTCGATTCCTGATTTTGTCATTGGAATTTTTCATTGATATAATCTTTCCGGCCGCACTATGTTCCTGGGGTTGACTCAGCCTCTAACAGATATGAATACCAGGAATATTCACTGGGTATGTAAAAGCAGCCGGTGCGTAGCGTCGACAAACTTACAACCATCAAGTGCCAATTTTCTTGAAATCTGAGAACCTCAACCTCTTGGAAACCTCAGGGCCCATCCAGGCCTGTAATGGGACTGCTTTACCTTTAGATCCAATGACACAAAAAAGTCGCTTCCCAAAACTCCCAATTTGTTTGTTGTTGAGGTTGTCAAAATAACGAAAGGTCTCATGCAGATTTCTAAATGACAAGTATTGTGGACTTGTTGACTAGATAATAATAAACATTTTCCAAGAAATATTACATTCGTGCATGTCACGGAGCTCGTTCTTGGCGTGAAACTGGATACGCATCTTCTACCAGCCAGCCAGCCTGTACTAAATATCCTGCAGAAGATACCGTCTGTATATGTTACGTCTATGGCAGAGCCTTACTGAAGATTTACTGCGCATTGCCTTCATAATCCACCTAAATGTGAATTTCAAGAGTCGTCTTATACCATTTCTTACAGTCTTTTCCTTCAACTCAAGTCCACGAATTTCCTCTGCTGTTCTTACCCATGTCTACCTTCCTGAAACCTTCCTCCAACCCTCGTGTATGTCAATTGATATGCACCCCCCCCCCAAAAGGGTTCATGTCTGGCCCTCAGAACCAGTACCTGATTTGATCTGGAACCTATTTTTACCCATTAGAATACCTCTCCCTTTCTTTCCTATCAATCTTCACTCCCCCTAAAACCCCCCTGCTTCAACATCTCCGCAGTAGAATCGTGTATATGGTGCTGACTCCATTTCTTTCCTCCTGCTTCTTCCAATTTATGATCCCTCGCTTTCCAGTTTTATGTAACGTGAATCCAATTATGATAAAGAGGTGGTGGTAAGTGCGATTTCGAAATCCGAGTTATTTGTCTTGTGTGTATGAGTATATATGGTCATAGACAAGCACTTAACTGAGCTGAACTCTATTTGAAAACACACAGAATGTATTTTTACACGCATTTCACTGAATTTTGTATCATGAGGAATGGCACGTGACTAAGAACGACGAAGCACATTAAAGCATCAAATCCATATCAGTAACCAAGATATAAAATTTTAGTTCCAACAATGTGTGTCTGTTTTACGAAGGTAATGTTACCGGGATGCAGAGTATTCGTAGTGATTAGGCTATGAGCTGGATGACCCGAGGTTCGAATTCCGGCACAGCAATAGATTTGTCTCTCCTCCAAAACATCCAGACCGGCTCTGGAGACCATCCAACCTCCTACACTGTGGGTACCGGGAACTATGATTGAGTACATCTACTCTTATATTTCCCCTGTTTGCTTTCCTGACGAGGACAGTGAAAATTATATCTTTCTTTTTTGTAATCTTTGCATTACAAACTTCAAAGGCTTGAAGCTATTTAGGGATATAATCGCTGTTCGCTCTGAGAACCACGCAAAACAAGTACGTACAAAGTAGTCAAACTGCAGGGATATTAATGTGAAAACTTCTATATAAAAGAGTCAAACATGATCATTAAAGGATTACATATAGAATGAAATACAAGCCCATTTGTTCTGTTTCTAATTCTTTATGCTTCATGAAACGAAACTGCGAGTATTTCAGAATATATAACATAAAATGTGAAATATGCCTAGTTAGGAATACGTGTAATGCAAACATAAATATTAAGCGCGTTTGAGAATGGAAACATAAAGGCAGCTAATAAATCCTTCGAAAATGTGACAAAATTTAAATATTGGGGAAGACAAAAAGAAATAAAAATTGCTTGCATGCAGAAATTGAAGGCAGATTAAATCCGCAGAATTCTCGTTAATACTTTCTTCTAATTAGCCGTAAAGTTCATAAAGATTAAAGCAGAGGAATAGAATCTTGCTTGTTACTTGACATGCAAGTGGAATTGAAAGGTATCTGTTTAAGAGTATAAGAGCACAGGATGCTGTAGATGATTTAGACCTAATAGGAAGGAAGTAATAGAAAGCATAAGAAAACTGCATAACTATGATATTCCTAATTTGTACCCCTCGCTAAGTTCATTCATTTGATCGGTTCAATGACAATGAGATGGACAGGTCATGTGGCTTTTCTTGCAGATGGAAGATTTTCGTACAAGGTTTTTGTTCCTAGATCCGTATGAAAGAAACCGCTTGCAAGACTTGGGCCTGAATGTGAGGATAATATTAAAGTTGGTCGTAGAGAATTATTGTCGAAGGCCGTGGCCTGGATTCGTCTTGCTCAGGATGGGTGGATGTGGTGCACTCAGATGAACATCTTTCCGAAAGCTTGGTTTTAAAAATCTGGTGAATTTCTTGACTAGATGAGATATGTTTGCACCTCAACAAGGACTCTGCTCGATGGAATTGGTTACTTTAGAAAAATTTACTAAGAATTCCAAGAGAAGAGAAGTATCAGGATAGTGAAGAAAAATATTAAGTAAGAAAAAAAGGCACAGATTTGACACTTCGCCTTATATAGCTAAGGTGCGAGGTCAGGCTCCCTTCGCGGTGTAAACCTATGTTTCCCTGGGATTTTACACAGCGTAGATTGGTAGTTACTTGCCGACTTTTCGAGACAACCTACCGGGTCCCATCTTCAAGGGTCAAGTCTGATTGACCTTTGAAATTGGGACCGATAGATTGTCCCGAAACGTCGCTAACTATCAATCTACGCTGCGTAAAATACTAGAAGGTCGACGATCTCTATTACTAAGTTGGTAAAATGAAGGATGGCAATTTAGAAAGACATAAAATATTACCTGTCATAATTAAACATATATGCTACTGCTAGTCGGAAAATATCTTGAGAAGGGGCAACCTGAAAGATTAAACCTTTATAATTTGGTATTATGAAAATTGAACTTGGAGTGTTCGGGTGTACATATACTGACTGAATTGTATTAGTGTGGAGCTGAATGCTGCTGTTAAGAGATTACTGTAATGACATTTCCATTCCAATAAAGATGAAAATTCCTTTGTCAGCTCAAGAGGCAGTGTGGTTGAAAAGACTTGATAGGAGAACCATTTGAAGCATTTCTTATTATATATTGTCAAGTTTTACTTACGTGTTTTATGTACGTAGCACCGCGTCACAAGACGGGAGGTTCCGGGTTCGATTTCTGTTAAGGTCCTAGGAAATTGTCGTGTGACCTCTTCTTTCTGTCCGCATTGATTAGCTCAGGAGAACACTCAGCCTGTAGCAGAAATGAATACCAAGCTATATCCTTTGGGGGTAAAGTGCGGCAAACGAGTAGAGCTGAAAACTCTGCAGTCAAAGTAAAGACGGTAACCCAAAATTTCTTCCCTCCTCTGAGTCTTCACGACTTGTTAGGGAAAGCTTTACATTTATTTTACAGAGCTGATTAACGGTTTCGATATAACAATTAAATTTTTAATGGGAACTTCTTTTCTTTGCCTCTTGTCATTCTCCCCAGAACTGTCCAATGTACAGTGGTTTTCCTTCGCCAAAGCTAAGTTCTGCTTCATGTCCTTCTCTCTAGTATTCTCTTCTTTCGGCCTGCGTTTATTCATACACCATTTTAGTCCTATCCACCTGCTTTCGATCTTTCCTTCCTTCATGTTCCCTTTACGTGTCCAAATAATCGCAACCCTCGTCTTAAATTGTTTTCAATCTCCTTTTCAATTCCGGGTATTTGAAATAAAATAATTTTAAAGCAGAATTTTGAAACTTCTTAAATAAAGTTTAGTTTATGTTATATCTGTAATTTGGCAACATGTTTCGGCTTCAAAGTGTCATTTTCAGGTCATTTGTACAAAACACGTCAAAAAATTACGCAATTTTAATTACATTTAGACTTTAGATCCAATTGTACAATTTTATTAAAATACACATTGCCACATTGAAGATTATATCATCTATTAGTTGAGTTGACATATTTATTCCTATTATTATAATAAAACAGGACGACAAACGCAAAAAATGTTTTAGCTTTCAAATACACGAGGGTATGAAGAAAACGATGCACGTTACAGTGGATTATAAACATTTTTAGTTGTGGGTGACACTTTTTCAATTTGCCTGAAACGGACGCAGAATCTGTAACTCGTAGAGTAATTCAGATGTACACGAAAATTTTCAGAGGATATTTTGAAGCGAAAGTCTTGAGTCCTTTTGTCTTTATGTGCCCAGTAATAATTAAATGTTAGTGTAGGCAGTACAAGAACCTGAGCTCAGTGTACAAAACCGGAAATGTTAAACAGCACTGCATCTAATAACACTAACAGTCAACGTGGTCATAAATATCGCAGGCGAATATTTTGATTATTCCTTCCTTACGGAACAAATAATATTGAGGGAGAATATATTGGTATTACAGTCACACTTCATAAAGTATTGAGTTAAACAGAGATTTTATTGTTATTCTTCTGTTGGCTACTATGCATTCCTTGTGTTTTCTCTTTTTTAGAATTCGCTCTAGATTCTGTATGCAATCCATATTTCCCCAGTGCATGCACTTTATCCCATTTTACGTTGTAATCATTATTCTAAATTTATATTTCTTCAACTCTAGCTAGGTTGCTAACTAGCTAACCAACTAATTAATTAACTAACTAACTAACTTTAACTAACTCCATGGAGCAGAGTCCTTTCTGAGAAGCTAACACGTTCTCAGCTAGTAAAGAAATTCCCCCCATTTTATGGAACCCGAATGTTCATTACCGCATTCACAAGCGCCCGCCAACGGTCCCTATCCTGAGTCAGAGCAATCCAGTCAATGTCTCCGTATCCCGCTTCTTGAAGATCTATTGTAACATTATCCTCCCATCAACGCCGAGGTCATCCAAGTGGGCTCTTTGTCTTTCATTCAGGTCTCCCCAGTACAATCTTATACGCAACAGTACCGCCCTCAATACGTGCCCCATGTCCCATCAATATCGTTGTTTTTGATTTGATCACCTGAATAATATTTGGTGAGGAGTGCAGATCATGAACATCCACCACCATTCAGCTCTTATTTCCTTCATCGGGCATAGGCTCGAGGTGTAATATTTTCAATGCTGTTTTTCAGGCACTATTTGCGAAATGCTGAAGTAAACATCCTCCGTTAATCGGAAATATTTAGGATATTATGTCCACTTATAATAATCAAGTATAATAAGAACTTTACTCTACTGTTTACATAATATCAGTCTGGAATATGACAGCAATACAAACACGTAACTACAATAACATCACATATTCTCAATAATTTAAAGCTCTCGTGTAACATCAATTTCCTATGGATCTGTAACGGTGTTGCTGGAGGTACTGGGATAGAGTATTTGGCATAACGACTAACATTAGGGCTGTACGACTGACAAATCGTGATTCGATTCCCAGCATCTTTCTCTGTTTCGAGAGTCCAGACAAACTCTGGAGTCCACCCAGCCCCCAATTTACTGAGTGCCAGGCGTTCTTTCCCCTGGTTTAAAGCGGGCTTTTAAACTGACAACTAACATTCATCTAGTGCTTAGTTTATGAAACGGTGGAGATATTCCTCCACTTCGAAATGTGGGTTCGTAGCGGTGCAGCAGACGGGGCTTTCCCCATATGATTTCGTTGAAAACGGAAATCCGCATCACGGCTTAGTTGGCATTAATGTCTTTTTTGGTTTTTGGAATCTGAGATCAGAAAGTCGGTTTGGAAGCAGGCTGTAATGACCAATGTCTGTGGGTGACGTTTATCTCAATTGCTAGGAAACTTCTTACAGTGTACCTTAAAATCGGAGATGAAATTTTTTCCACTTGCTTTAGAATATTTTACGTTAAGAAAATAGACGCTATAAGACTTATATATTATTATTTCATAGCACTATTTCATGAAATTATAACAGCAGTAAAATTGCAAGTTCGCCCCATAACCTGTCATGGAAGGCAGAGAAGGGGATTTAGAGGTATAATTCCATTTTTCTTTAACCTCGGCTCTAGATGGGGTGGGTGGTTGACGTCACGCCTCGACTACTTTGCCCCGGAAAAGAGACCAGGTACCCTTGGCATAGGAGGCTGAGTGAACCCCAGAACCGGTCTGAACGGGTGTAAAATATCTCTCCAACACATTCGATCCCCGGACCGCCCAGTCCGTAGCGAATAGCTATACCGTTTGCGCTATTCCGGCCCAATTGTAATAATAGTGCTCCAAATAAATACATATTTTACACCGTTTTTGAAGGTAACACAAATTCTTAAATTTTTGGTACACACATAGACGTACATTGATATTCAAGCACGAAACGTCCGTGTACACACATGCATAGACTAAAAACACGTACGGATTGACTTTCACACAAACCAACGTTATAAACATACATATACAGAAACTGTTGTATATCTATAAAGAGTTTAGCAAAACCTTCAGTAACCATTTATAATGTTTCATACCTTATAAAGCAAAGCAGTCCCATTACAGGCCTGGACAGGCCCAGAGGGTTCCAGAAAGTTAAGGCTCCCAGATTTCGTGACAACGGCACAGGATTGTGGTAGGTTGACAGCCTTACGCACCGGCCGCCTTTACCCCCAGGAAATACTCCTGGTACTCATTTCTATTAGAGGCTGAGTCGACTCCAGGGCCATAGTGCAATCGGAAGGATTTTATGTCAATGAAAAATCCACTGATACCAGCTGGGATCGAACCAGCGACCTTCCGATTTGTAGCACAGCACCTTAACCACTGTGCTACTGCGGTCCCCCGTTTCATATCTTATAAAGCAATAATTTTTTCAGAGCTTTTTTTTTTGGTTGTTTGCAACACAAATAAGAAATTTAGTTAACAACCTGGGAAAGAATTATTTCTTCGTTTCTATCCGTCCAGTAGTAACTGCGAAAGAGCAATGAAAGTAAAATTTTGTATTCAATGCTTAAATGTAATAATTTCGAAACCTCAAGAAATAACGGGAGTGAAGTTTGACAATATCTTACTTTAACACTTACTTTATCTTGTTCCTTCTGTTTTCAATGACATTCGCAAGAAGACAGGTAACTTCACTTACCAATTCCAAACTTTTCTTCCACTACACCGCAAAATTCATCCCAAGTTTTTCCTTTTCGAGCTGCAACTTCCAGCCTCCCAGTACCTGCCATCCTCCATGATCATATCTATCTGCCGGCCGTTTTCAACTTTATGGACGACGTTTATTCCAGACGCCCTCAAGATCTGTCGAACTTTTCTCACCCCCATAAGATATTATTGGTTGGAGGATAGCTTCTTCAGCTATTTTCCTTCCGCAGCTCCCCTTCGCTCGCTTCCTCTTCCATTCTTCTTTCTCATTCCCAACAGTAATGCAACTCTGTGTTGTCCATGTTAGTCTCGCTCAATGGTTGTGATTTGCCGATAAATCCCAAAGATGCCCTTCCTGCGTGACGCTGGGATGGAATACGTGATGGGCTGAAGGGTCGATTCGACACACACACACACTGAATAATAAGATAGTAGGACACGTGTACATACAGAGTACTTGTAAACTAATACAGACAGTGACCACAGAAGGTTCATCCAATTGTCATGCTGACTTGAGGAAAGAGATAACCAATTATATGAAGGCTGAGCTTGATTAGTGATATAAATTGGATGCTAGCTTCAGCCTGCGTGACTAAAGCCAGAAGCATAAATTCCTAGCAAATACCAGATCCTAATTTGTTTTGGGGCCCTTCCGTACCACTACAGTTTGCAAATACTCTGGATATGAGGGAAATATTAAATATCTGGAAACAATGTTGAGAAAGAGGAATTAATTTCACCGAGATACAAAGATATAAAGAGGAAGAACCTAGTGGCCGTCCGATCTAAGGTGTGGGGCTGAGGCCCTTCGCTTTCTGAGATTACGTGTTCGAATCCCGACGTAGACATGAAAATCTCTCTCTTTCTCTCTCTATCTTTATCTCTGAGTGTTGTGAATAGCAGGTAGAGGTCTATGCAACGGACCGATCACTCGTCCAGAGGAGTCCCACAGTGTGTGGTGGGTCTGACTGTGATCTCGAAAATTGTAAAATGAGGGGGCCTAGGCCCACTAGGGCTGTCGAATTATAAGAAAGATAGGAGCAGAAGGATAATTTCTGTGTATGATTTTTAAATGTAGGAATATTTCTTCCTTTTTCATACCTAAGAAACGAATGCAAAAATTTTACAAATTTACAGTCTCTTTCTTCTATTTTATTCGGATGTGTGACTTGGTCTCACATTCTAAGAAATGTATACCATACGAAAAAAACACGAATGCGAGATTCGACACAAGAAGTATTAAGGAAACAGTGGAAAGATTTGCGTAATTATTGATACATAATTTTTACATTTCCCGAGATATAAATAGGGCGATGAAATAAATAGGAAGGGCTACAAGAAACTTCATAACTTTATGCTTCACAAGTACTATAACCACGGCCAAATTAAGGAGAATGAGTTCGTAGAACATGTAGCACACATTAGAGACACCGACAACACCAAAAAAAAGTCAAGAAGAGACAGCTGCGAAACCCTATTTGTAGACGGGACAGCGGTATCAAAAAATACGTTAAAGATGCAGGGTAGAAAGATTTTGGTAGTCTGGTTCCTTTTGTCCCACGATAAAGACCAGAGTTCAGCTCTTGTTACTTAAGCAATGAATATTACTGTTTATTGAAATGAGGAATACTACATTAACTGAAATATGGTTATCCAACAAGGGGACTCTTTCTCATGTAATTAGTTACTTGGGTAATAGAAAGGTGATACGAGTGATGTGATTTTTGTGGTTGAGATGAGAGTCACAAAGAAGAAATAGTTGTAGAACTAGAAGGAAGATGAGAATGTGCTAGACCCAGACATAAATATGAAGATCGTATTAAAATTAATTCTGTGGGAAAAGCCAGTGAACGACTTTACGGCATTCTTGTGGTCAGTAATAGTGTCTAAAAGCTGGAATTTCGTGAAAATTATTGAATAACTTCCCCGTTCTAAGGAAACAGACTTTCCAACTAAGTAACAGAACAATTTCTAGTGAAAGAAAGAGTGTCATGAAACTCTTATGTTAATTTGTTATTCAATCAGTCAGTCAGTAAAATACAGTGTCTGCTACATTTGTTGTATAGTGGTCATATGATTAATACGTGTTGTGTTTTTTTTTTGGGGGGGGGGAATTAATGCCTTTGTATGTATATTACTGCTTACTTCAAGCTAAGGGTGACATGTTAATTTAATGATTGACTAATGTAATCTGGACTGTGCCCGTGGCAAAGTACTGTGCTAAGGCATGATCACGCGCGGCACAATGTCCAGAAGCCCGAGAACTCTGGACAGTAATTACCCCCAAAACGTTCCGTAATTTCTGGATGCTTTAACTTAACTACGAGAGACAAAAGACACTTCTTCACGAGACGTCGAGCAACGCAGACCACTAAGCACTCGCTAGCGGTACATTACTGTCCTCCGAGATCTCGCCTTGTTGTAGTTCACTTACTAGTATACAATAAACCTCCCATATATTCAGCATGGTGAGTTATTACTAGAGCCCTGATCGAGGTTCGAGTTTCGCCCTCTTCAGAGAGCAACATCCACGATACGTTCTCTACCGGGATACAACACATTGTCTGTAACACAATGGTAGGCCATACAATACATATGGAGCTAAGGACATCTAATCTGGAGCGCTCCGGAACATCTAGTTACGGATCGTATTTATGGTCATATATAGGGTGTGATATTTCACACAACTCGAAAAACGAGACTTTTGTTTGGAGTACTTCGGGGCATGAAAATTTCCTAGGTTTTTCTGTGTTCTTGTTTGTCTTTTATAGGTAGAGGGGCCAAAATACTTAAATAAATTAATCAATAAGCATAAAATTAATAATTAGAAACCGGTAATGACAGTGAACCTTCATCTGTGTTGTTTTCGATGCGCTATTAGAATATAATTTGAAAACTGAGAGAACTGTACCAAATATCCGGTATTCGCACAACGAGTTCCTGCTTTTAATTTCCCCACTTCATCAATTATAAGCAACCCCTTCAGCCCCTAATATGAAATATGACACGCAACAGCCCGGCCTATAAAATTTTGCGAGTCCACGCCCTGAAGCAGCAGTTGAATAAGGCTTTCAGCTCCTTCCCTAAGAAAAATCAATACGATAAAGGAAGGGACTCGCAGACGGAAGGAAGCTGGGTGAATCTAGCCGGGGTGCTAAGCGGCGTCACGTGGTGCAAGACGTAGAAGATGACGTACGTACGTTCACTTAAAGATCACTTAAAGATTAAGTTTCATATTCACTTACAGAAAGGCCAATGGCAGATTCTTGAATGGAAGGCAGGGATATCTTAAAAGGCTAAATTCCTGGTACACACGCCACGCTACATAACGAGCAGCGTGGATAGCTGTCCCACAACGGATAATGTGCTATGTGCCAGGACAGTACGTAGTTCGCTGAACATTATGCGACCCAAACGTTGGCCTGGTCTGTAACAAATAATGTGTTTGTGGCAGTCAGCTTTGGTCAATATGATCTGCGGCGCAATGGGTAAAGTATGTGGCATTCTTCCTTATGGGCGATATTAGATGGCTGCCCTTTACTGCAGGATCTATCCTTAACCTACGTTGTTTTAATTAATCGTGTTGAAGCTCAAAAGGAAAATTTCTGCGGTTGGAAGGATGCTTGGTCACACTCTACCCTACTTACGGAGTTTCACTGAGCTCCGCACTTTTACTTTAGGCCTATATAATTTCAGGAGGCACTTTGATATTAGAATTCTCTGAAATAAATCTTGTGAAGTGAAAAATTACTGAAAGATATCTACGCGTGTACTAAAGTACATGGAACCGCAAAGAGCACCAAATATTAATACCAGCTGCAGACATGCGATGAACTTATTTGACAAAACTGTCCGCCGCAATACCGACTGAAACCTTCACCTGCAGAGCACTGATGTAATAACCTGCTCTTATTCGGATGTTTTACCAAATACATAAGGATGTAATGTCATATGTTAACTCTGTGCATAAGCCTGTGTGAAATCTTGGTTTTGTGCTACGTAATTTGCTTCTTTTTTTTTTTTTTTTAAGTGTTAAGATAATGTCTAAAAGAG
>Ga0123352_10007820_pt1 | contig 16554 bp, 11 predicted proteins | sample TergutLab28metaG_FD_89700 | JGI IMG/M metagenome (GOLD analysis project Ga0123352, IMG submission 89700) | Labiotermes labralis P1 segment gut microbial communities from Petit-Saut dam, French Guiana - Lab288 P1 | ecosystem: Host-associated > Arthropoda: Insects > Digestive system > Gut ... | reverse complement strand
TCAGGAAAAACCTCTTGCCACATTTGAGGTTTCCACAGTATTAATGCTGAGGATTCGAGTTTTGTAATATGTGTGGCTGTATAGTGGTAGTTTGGTAATATGTGTGGCTGTACAGTGGTAGTTAGGTAATATGTGTGGCTGTAGAGTGGTAGTTTGGTAATATGTGTGGCTGTATAGTGGTAGTTTGGTAATATGTGTGGCTGTATAGTGGTAGTTTGGTAATATGTGTGGCTGTACAGTGGTAGTTAGGTAATATGTGTGGCTGTATAGTGGTAGTTTGGTAATATGTGTGGCTGTATAGTGGTAGTTTGGTAATACGTGTGGCTGTATAGTTTCACACATCCCAAAGTTTTGCGTTTGACATTCAGAGGACTGTGCATTGTGATATATTTTTATAATAAAAGCCAAAGAGATGTACTATTTCTCAAATTTATTTTGGTAATGAACTCTAAATGTTTCAGACAGATTTACTGTCCCTCATCAGCAGACAGTCAACATAAATAGCATGACAAATAGCTGTTGCTCTGAATACAGTATCAAGACTCCTGATGATGGACAGTAGATCTGTCTGAAACATGTAGAGTTCTTTAGCAAAATAAATTTGAGAAATAGTGCATCTCATTGGCTTTTATTATAAGAACAAAGTTTTGCTGGCCAACCTAGGACCTACAAACTCTTGAAGATGAAGGTGCTGTGTTTCTTCAAATTGTTGGAATGTGTTTAGTTGTGCACTACACAGTAGAACATCGCAGAAGAACTGAAAATTCCAGATGTTGTTCATGTATGTGTGCAGCAAGTGGTGCAATATTAGTTTATTGAAAAGTTAGCATTTAAGAAAATTGTATGAGGTACCGAGATCACAGAAATAGGAAATGTAGGAAAATTTCTATATAAGTTGGGATGTAAGTGGGAGTATCTTGCAAAAAATAGTCTAGGAAGTTAGGTGGAGGGGGTAGTGCTGTTGTGAACAGTAAGAGTGAGAGCAGTTGGACAAATACTGTTAGATGTTGGGTGTTGCTGAACAGTTGTATTTGGCTGTGCACTGCAAAAAAAAACAGGTTTTTGGGGGGCACATTGCACTTTGTGATTTCCGATTTTTGACTCAATTCATAAATATTGTTCGATGATCTGTTGTTTAATGACATGTCTGTTGGCCGATAATTCACCGTGTTTCATGCAGAAGGTTTGCTTCTTTTGATAGATGAATAACAAAGCTGTAAAAGTTGGGAAAGAGGAGACATCAATTGAACTTCCTGACTGTGATGATTTCTGTCAACTTACAACAAGGGGAAAGATGCGTGCTCTCTTGCAGAAGAATTTCCTGCGTATGTGGAGGAATGTCGGGTGAGTTTTGTCAACAAGCATGGAATTGCTGAAACACACGTTTTATGAAAGCGGTACCCTCATGATGAATCTCTACCATTGTCACAGGGTGATGCTGTTCATCTTTGCCCTGCCGGTGATGCAGGTAATTCTGTTCTGCCTTGCCATTGGACGTGACCCCATTGGACTTCACCTGGCTGTTGTTAATCATGAGCTGAATCAGAGCGGAGGCAACTGTGAATTTAATGAAGGCTGCAGTTTTAAGATGCTCAGCTGTCGATATTTACAGAACCTGAATAATGTTACCATAATCAAGGTGAGTGTGTCATCATACAGGATACTGTGCAGAAAATGGGAGTCTTGTAGACACTTTGCTATAAAAAGTTGCTTAAACGTACCTGCTAGTGTTATCATATTTGTCTGTTCTTGCGTATGAGTCTGAAAGTTGGTCTGTCACATTGAGAGGAGACCACTGGCTGAGACCGTTCAGGGACAGGGTTCTGAGGAAGAATTGGCCGAAGGGGAGGAGACTGGAGAAAACCATAGAACAAGTGCTTTGTGATCTGTATGTCCACCATATTTTATTTGAGGGTCAGCAGACATTATGTACGAGGGAGAGCAAAATGGATTCAGGGTTCTGACGAAGAAAACTGAAAGAAGGAGACCTCTTGGAAGACCATAGATGGGAGGATAATATTGTAATGAATCTTAAAGAAATGGAATTGGAGGGCAAGGAAAGGATTACTTTGGCTGTGGAGAGGGACTAATGGCAGGATTTGTGTTCATGATGATAAGCATTTAATTTGCATAAAATGTGGTGAGGTTCTTTACTGGCTGAAAACCATTAGCTAGTCAAAATGGGCTGTGCTGTGTGGAGTTAGTTATAGTTAGGTTAAGTTAGGTTAGGTTAGTATAGTTAGTCGGTCAGTGATTGCCTGGGAGAAATACGTTTCTGTCATCTTTCTACTTCTCATTTGTTATTCTGTTTAATGTCCCAAATTGTGCTGCACATCAAGCACAGGTATGCCTTGTAGTGTAATGAATCTCGGTGTGATCTGTTATTGGCGTTTTCCTAGTGCCACAAAACTGATGAAATCTATTGTGAACCATGACAGCATATGCATGCACACATAACATAATTAGTTTGAACTGAATTACAGGATAAATATGACTCACCGGACAGTGCACTGAGTGCTGTGAGAAAAGGCGAGGCATGGGGAGTCCTCTATTTCACAGAGAACTTCACTGATGCGCTAGTAGCTCGAATGGCCCTTGGCAAGGACTCAGATGAAGAGACACTTGACCAGAGTGAGATCCGAGTGTGGCTTGATATGTCAAGTAAGTTGTGAGGTTTGAGGTCCTCGCATGATTATACGTCCAGTTCTTCTTAATACGGCACAACTCTTAGTGCAGAGTTTCGTCCTTCCCAATCACTTCCTTCTGTCTTCCTCTCTCCTGCACAAGGGTCTTTCAATTTGGCACTGTTAACCTCTGTATATCTTTTTCTAACATCCTCCCAGCATATCTTTGGTCTCCCCATTGGCCTCTTTGAAATGGGTTTCCAGGTGTGTATTGCTTTGACTATTCTTGTATCTTGCATTCTTTTGATGTGTCCAGTTAGACACTGTACTATATTGCTGTTGGTGTGTGTGGCTCAGGGTCTGAGGTGTTAATGGAAAGCTTATTTTTAATTATTGCCTTTCTGGGAAATAACAGCATGATGCTGAATACACGGAGTGCCTGCTGTTGTTGGGTCTAGAATTTTTTGCCTTCTGATTTACTGTCTAAGCATGTAAGTTTAAAATGTACAAAACTCTAATTTTGCTAGCTGTCTGTCACAGTAAGGGAAGAATCTGGACTGAGGGTGCTCAAGATGTTTATATCTGAGAGGGAAGAATTAAGAGAAGAATTTAAAAAAAAATATTGTGTAGTGAGGAGCTACATGATTTGTACTGTTAGGGCGATCAAATTAAAGATAATTATATTATTCAACATTAAATAGTATGGGATTGTGACAGCATGAATAAGTAAGCCACAAGTGATACCTCTAATTTGTACAAATTCACTGCTGGCCTTCAGTACGCTGGGCCATCTTTCGGGATTGAGCCACATGGAGAAATGAGCACTTGAAGTTTCAGCAAGCACTGTAATTGCATCTTTAGGGTAAAAGTATTGTACAGTTGTCAGGGGCCCTTGTATCGATTGTGTAGTGAGCGTTGAGCCTCATCGTGTTGGTGGTGGACTGCTTTGCTAACCAGTAAGAGTTATTGCTTCTGGCTGTAAGAAGAGGTGAGAACAGGTATTTTGTGGCAACTTGGGGGGATGGGGTCATGACAAGAACCACCAGAGTCATTCACCCTGAAGATAGGACTGCATTTTCCACTGAATATTGCTAAACCCTCAATACTTACTGAAAACTAATCAAATGTGTCTGTAAGTCTAGATGAGTTTCTCTGGGAAACGGTCACTATAGGCACTGCTTCCACTAAATATTGTAAATATTGGCACAAGAATAATGAGAATACGTAGTGCTTGTAAGGGGTGTGGTCAGTAATTATGCATGGGTTTCTTGGTTGTGCATGGAAGGAGCCTGGTGTTTGCAGTCTGAATCAACTCATCACATCATTGTTATAATAATCATTATCACTGTCATTAGAACAACAGTAACAACAGTTGTGCTTTGTAATATTTTCCCATTGCCATGTTATGACACTGTTTGAGCTGTTGATGTTGTTAACCACGACACTTTACTAAATAAAAATTGAACTGAAACTACTTTAATCATCATCAGTCTCCATCATTGTCATTACAGATCAGCAGATTGGACTGATGCTGAATCGAGATATCCAGTTGTCTTACCAACGTTTTGTTAAAGAACTGTTGACGTCTTGTGGAGAGAACCCCAAAGTGGCAGATATTCCAATACAGGTACCTTCTGACGTGTAGCAAGTATGGTTCAAAAGTTAATTAATGCTCTAAAGAACAGCAGCAATATATGTACCACTTGGTTGAATGTTACAACACTCTCTGTTTTGTCTGCACAGTGTGTGTGTTTGTATGTTGTTTGTTGTTTGTGAGTCTGACAACAAACAACTATCATTTTCCTGTAAACTTTAACTGGTTGTTCTTTGTAATAGTAGTGGACTGTTTTTTTCTGTGAAAAAGGAACTCAATTTTTAGCCTACTTTCTTTCCTTGTGTGTGAAGAAAGTAAACTCCTAAGATTGGTGTTTTGGTGTGTCCATTTAGATTTCAGATTCCTGAACCATTTAATTGATATTCACAATATGATATGAACATTATGCCTGTGGAGGCCATGCAAATGTAGCATTTGTTAATTCTGTACTGTGAGTAATAACAACATTATGGTCATGCAAATTTTGGTTCTAAATGTAGAGTCCTGAAATTGTGTATTGTGGTGAAGTACTGAACTTCTGTCAGAGTAATATTTTGTGGAATGTGACATAAAAAGTTGGGAGTCGGGCACAAATATTCTTTGGCTTAAGTTTGATGGTGACATTTAATGAATGCCTGGCTGTAGGTACCCACAATTTTGCATGCAGATACACCAATACCCCAATACACCATACATTTTCTGTGTGAAATGATTGCCTGACGTGAACATTTGCAGACTTGGTATTGGAAAAGTTGTTTGGGTATGTAAATGACATGTTTAAAGTATGTAGAATCTGTACTGTAGTGATTAGTTCTTCACAGAATTTAACCGTTTGACGCCTAATGACCCCTATAGGGGTCGTAGCGCACCGCTAACCTCTAAAGTTGCATTTTATATATTTATTCAACAAATATAGGTACTGAATATTTTAAACATGGTATATACTCTTAATTTTTTTCTCTTCAAAATGCAATTTGTTTCATAATTCTAACATATTTGGTTCCTGTATTATTCACATTTTATATACAGAGTGTGCTAAAATTAAAAAAATAATTCCGGCGCCAAAAGGTTAAATAAGTTGACAGTAGTAATAGAGCAGTAGATCTGATCTGTGGAACAGAGGAACAGGCTATAATGTTTTGATTGGAGCTGTTTGTTCAGCGTTACACATCAGAAAGCCTGGTGTCAGTTGGTGAAACAAATTGCTTTGTGTGATTTCCACATCTGCTAGAAAGTAGTGACAGTCATGACAGATGTTGTCAGCAGCAGCAGAATTAATGTTAAACGTGACCCCTCCACAACAAAGAGCAAAATGAGTTCATGGTCACATGGTTCGTAGATATTACAGTGCAGATATGCTGTACCTGTACGTTAGGTATGTTTATATGTGACACTGTTGGTGGCTGAGATCATACAGTGTCGCTGATAGATGAATGAATGATTATGAAGCATTGGTGCAATGATATTGGCAGGGGAAAACCAAAGTACTGGGAGAAAAACTGTCCCAGGGCACTTAGTCCACCACAAACCCCACAAAGTGAGGGGCCAGCGGCTAGGGGAGTGAGCCATGGCATGACCTGACATTACACAAGGACTTTCCAGGTGTGGTTGCTCCAGAACACAAGACTATTAAATTCTGTTGTGAACAACTCAGGGATATCAGTTCAGTTGTACCCCTGAAAGCTGTGGTTAGACACGACTCATCACACGTCAGATATTAAGGGTGACATTCTTGGTTCGTGTGGTTAGTCAATGGACTTTCATTGCAGAGCCCTGAGTTAAAACTGAGGCCTGTCTGTGGGATTTTGTGATGGATAGTGTGACTGGGACAGGTTTTGCTATGACTACTTTGCTGTTTCCTCCGTCATTCCACCAGTGCTCCATACTCAGTCATCTACTGCGATGTTGTACAGTGTGAGTAGTTGATAGGGCTATGAGATTTGCAGTGATGCTGGGGATTGGAATGTGACACTGTAGTGTTGGGTGAGTTGTTGCTGATGTTTTGAAGGATTTTAGTGACTTGAAGATGAAGGCACCATAATCCTTCTAAATATGAGGAACCACTCGAGCACTCACACTGTGTCTTATTTCAAATGACTGGATTTTTATTTCCCAGCATCATTAAATGAAACCCTAAACTTTATGTTTATGGTTCCATGCATCGCTGATCTGTATTAATAATTGTCCAACGAGATGCAACGGAGAGCAGCCTATTTATTGTTCTGCAAGTTCACTCCACATGTTTCGGGTGTCAACCACACCCATCATCAGGAGTACACAAAATTGTAACTACAGCCTCCAGTACTGGTCATATTTTTTGTGCAGCTACCTCCCTCCAACGTGGCCAAGCTTGACCACAATGGAGGGAGGTAGCTGCACAGTACCGGAGGCTGTAGTTACAGTTTGGTGTACTCCTGATGATGGGTGTGGTTGACACCCGAAACATGTAGAGTGGACTTGCAGAATAATAAATAGGCTGCTCTCCGTTGCATCTCGTTGGACAATTATTAATATAAAACCCCAAACTTCACAGCTGTGGGGGATATTATGAAAGGCACTCACTTAAACCATAACTTCTTTACTTTATTTCAGTTCAGAGATCCTGTTTATGGAAGCAATGAACCCAGCTTCACAGACTTTGTAGCTCCTGGCGTTATTCTAACGTAAGTGTCACTTGCTGAGCAGCCGATCACACCATGGCCTTACTTGACTCTGTCGGTTTCACTTTACACAGTTATCTTCATTTTTAAATGACGCATGACGATGCACTGATGATTCATTATGAGAAATAAAGCCAACAAGTGCATATACAGATATGTAAATTTACTCTATTATAAACAGTGTAGCCTGGTACATGTTGTGGCCAGCTATTGTGGCCATCTTCAGGGAGGTGTTCTTCACAGGATATGTTACACAGAGCTTCAGAACAGTTTACAGGTTAAAATGTTTAATTTAAGTAAGAGGTTTAAAATCTATGTTAAAATATAAAATACTGATAGAACCATGTGGGCTTGTGCAAAGCTACACACCTGTTGTCTAGTTACGCACTAACTGCATGTTGGAAGCATGGATCAAAAATGTGGAAGGAAGGTCACTTATGTGATTTAATTTGGAATGAATTCCCATAAAGATACTCGGACTGGAGATGGTGCTACGACAACTTTGGAATGACAAAGAAAGCAAAATATGTAAACAGTATTTGTAAATATTGTGCAAGCATCTCTGTACACACATATTGTTTGTATTTATGAACTTAACAATTGTTAATAATTTTACAAATTTTTAATTGAGTTATATACACATACATAATGTATATATATTATATTATTGTATTATATACACATACATAATGTATATGTATTATATTATTGTATTATATACACATACATAATGTATATATATTATATTATTGTATTATATACACATACATAATGTATATATATTATATTATTGTATTATATACACATACATAATGTATATATATGTTATATTATTGTATTATATACACATACATAATGTATGTGTATTCCTCAGTATGTTTTGAAGACCAACTGTGAACCTGAGGATCACCTTAGATAGGTCAAAACATGTAGTTCTGTGTAACAAATAGACTAAATGCATTTGGACAGATACTCATTTAGTTTTGTGCTACAAACAGCACAACAGGACAACAGTCATTAAAAGGGTTTTTGTAGTTTTAGACATGTTGCTCCTTATTATGGAAAGTCCCCTGTCCAGAAAATCCGTAAGTCCCAAGCATCTTGTATAAGGGTTCCGCACTGTATTAGCCTGTGTACATGTCTATCAAAATGCACAGTCAACAACAGATCTTTCTTGTTTCTCAGGATTGTGTTTTTCTTAGCTGTTGCCCTCACTTCTTCAGCACTGATAATAGAGCGAATGGAAGGTTTGCTGGACAGGAGTTGGGTAGCAGGTATGTGGATGCTTTGTCTTGCACAACATTATGTACTTACATATTCGTATTGAACCATGTTTAAGATAATTAACAGTACTGAAAACATATACCATCAACTGTTTGTGTACAGGTTTTAACAAGATTCTGTTTGTTTACATAAACCCTTCTCCAATAATTTGGTTTGACCTGACTATTCTTAGGGAAATTTTATGTGAAATGAAAAATTACTGTCACCAGTTACATACTTTGCATGTTTGTATCAGTGGAGAAAACTTCTCAGTGTACAGAGTGGCTTAGAAGTCACCACAACCCTGCGTAACTTACCACATGGATTCGAATATGCATCCTGTGTGCCATGTGCAACACACCGTGGCACACGGCATGCACATACGGCCAGTGACAGTGTTGTTACATACCACTTTGCAGTTTCAGAATGTCTGACAGCGCACAGCATGCACGTGCGCACATTCACTTCCTATCTAAGTAGGGGTATGGTCACTTCTGTGCCATCCTGTACAGTGACCGAACCAGAATCTAATGAATTTATAAATGCTGTTACTCACAGACTGAAGTTTTTAATGTCTGTGATATCTTCAGCCTTTCTTCTTTCAGTACTGTATGCTAAATGAAATGTATGTCTTGTGGATGTCATCTAAAATATATTTTATGCAGTTCTGATTTTTTAATAGAGAATTGACCATTTTTAGGTTAACCGTAATCATTTAACAACTACTTAGAACATTTCTGCCATGCTATAGACTCTCAATTTTTGCAGGAGTAACACCGTTTGAGATCCTGTCCTCACACGTGATAACTCAGTTCGTGGTAATGTGTGGGCAGACAGCACTGGTCCTCATCTTTATGATCCTGGTGTTTGGAGTTGAATGCAAGGGTGACGTGTTTGCGGCCGTTATCCTGACAATCCTGCAAGGACTCTGTGGCATGTGCTTTGGTGAGTTGTACAGTCCAACACTGCAGTTCTGCACTGCAATGAAACTTGTATCAGATTGTCCTACTTGATGGTCAGGTTGCTTCATCTCTTCAGTTTCCATTTATGATTGAAAGTTTAAGAATTAAGCAATACTGTGCTGTGTTCTTGCTGCCAATATCCCAGCCAGTATGCTGACATCCTGCCTGCTACACATCAGTATGACTCCCAGTTCTTGACACTCACTCAGTAATTTTACTACCTTCATCACCTGTACATATATCCTGTCTTTGTGGCTAGTTTTCATGGATCGCTGGGCCCTAAAGATGAAGGCAGTACAGTCCTTGGAAACATTAGGAGCTGTTTGCACAGTGACATGGTGTAACTACAAAGATGACTTGAATTTCAGCAGTACTATTATGAGAACCTGAAATCTTACAAATCAAGAATAATCATACTGTTGGATCTGCTTGATTGTAACTTCTGTCAATTCATGGTACTGTGTGTCGATTTTGACTGTACCTTATGTATGCTGTTTATGTTCACAGGTTTTGTCATATCAGCAATATGTGAACTAGAAAGGAATGCCATACAGCTAGCACTGGGAAGCTTTTACCCCACTCTTCTGTTGAGCGGTAAGTTACTGTAGTACGCGTTACACAGTAATAGAGGGACATCAGTTTAGCTGAGTGGTGTCACTGATCGCTTCATGTCAGATCGCTTAGCCCATAAAACTTCTACTTGTAACGAACAACATGTTTGTTAGAGGTGACATATGGCTGCAAGCCAGGTGCATACCCAGAAATTTTTATTTGAGGTGGGAGGGGCTGACCCTGGGGCTATATATATATATATATATATATAGTAAAATTTATGTTTGATTTTATAACCTGTGTTATAAATTCATGTCATAAATGTGGCTATAACATAACACTGTGTGCAAGTGCATTTACACACTTGCAGATATAACTGCATGTTCTGTGATTCACTCACTCACTTTAGATCACAGTGTCTAATCTTCTTGGTTTTTTTTTTTCCCCCCACTTTCGTGTAATACACCCAAAGTGTAATGTATTTTTTCAAAATTCTAGTATACTAGTCATCAGCTGATTTCAGTGGCTGATTTCTGCTGAAGGGTAAATCACAAATGTTTGATATAACTGTGTCTACAAAATGAATGTTTTTTTAAAAATTTTGGTTGGCGTGGGGGCCACAGCCTGTAGCTACCTTCCCACCTTTTGGGTGAGCCCCTTCTGCAAGCCAGAAGAATGAATATTTGCAGCAATGCATTGAACTGAAATGTATGGACCTTGACTGGCAGCCAGTCAGAGTAATGATGAGTGCTGCAGTATCAGCCATCGTGTGAACTTATGTGAACAGTGATGGGAATTGTCACTTCCTTCTGGTTATGCTGTCATGTCTGAGAATATGAGTGCAATACCACAGTGACACAGCACACAGTGCACATGACACTATCACACTTACACCTTAAACTTCGTTATACACTAATATCTTCATGCTCAAAAATTGAATTATTTTCTGCTAAATTTGAATGGTTAACATTTAGCAATACCGGGAAAATGAAAACTGCACAGTGTACTGACTGCGTTCTGTACTAACATGACCAGTCACCCACAAAATGTTCATGGTGTAATGTTGTCAGTGCTGCTGTACCAACATTTTGAGGCATTGACTGTCCATGTACTGCAGGTACAGGCAGTCAGTTGCTCCAAACTTATGAGTCTGTCTACATTGCATCATCATCTGAACCCTGATCATCACTGCTGCATGAAACTTGTGTCTCACGTCAGCTGTATATGTGTGTTATGTGTGTGCAGGTGTGATCTGGCCAATAGAAGGGATGCCCTGTGTGCTACGTTACATCAGTCTGGGTCTCCCCCTGACCATGGCGACCACAGCACTGCGCTCAATGCTGTCACGAGGGTGGTCCATTGTAGAGCCTGATGTATACAATGGATACATCGCAACAATAGTTTGGATTGTTTTGTTCCTCAGCATCAGCTTGATAGTACTGAAATTTAAGAGGGGTTAACACATGTTGTTTCTATGCACAAATTCGTGCCAAACCTTAGCACAAGAGGTGCGCTGCAAGTGCTGTGAGCAGTGATGTTATGGAAGGTTGTTTTGTGTTGTATTGTATTGTGTTGTGCATTGTGTCATGGTGCCTCGTCGACAAGTGCTCAAATATTTAACGTATCAGGGGGCAGGCACTGTGCTGTAATTAAACTAATGGCTCAATTTATAATAGTCCTCAGCAGCTTACTAGATCTTTACTATATTTGAACCACGTTTCATACAGCGATACGATACTGCGTTGTCTGCGATCGAGCACAGTCATGGTGGCTTCCTTTACAACTGGTCACATATAGTTGTGGAATGGTGACCACATCTTGCATTGTGTTGTCACTAAAAATATATATATATGCCACTCCTCCTCCTGTGACTGCTACTACTACTACTACTACTGCCATGACTACTGCTACCACTACTACCACTACTACTACTACTACTACTACTACTACTACTACTACTGTAATACTGCCACCAAAACCACTACCACGACTACCACAGAAAACTGCAGGCTCTTCTTTCTTCTGACAGTCCTTCTTTTTTAGTTTTTGCAGATTGTTCATTTCTTTTTGTCACCTTTTGCATCTAGCTGTACTGCTGTTAAATTTCAAAATATTAATTCCTTCGTTCTCTACAGTGTCTTTATTTTGACAATTTTTGTCACATGAGCAAACCATTGTACTTGCTTATCTAATAACTCTGTTAGAAATTTTGTATTCCAATTTCTTCTTATTCCCTTTTAGGTGGAAATATATGTGTGTATGTGTGTATGTATGTTTGTATCTGTGTATGTATGTATGTATGTGTGTATGTGTGCATGTATGTTGTATGTACTTATGTATGTATGTATGTATGAATGTACTTACGTATATATCTGTGTATGTATGTATGTATGCATGAATGTACGTATGTATGTATTTGTGTATGTGTGTATGTATGTATGTATAGACATATATGTGTGTGTATACACATACATAAATACCTACATATATGTACAGATGATGGATAGGTAGATGTATGTGTGTGTGTATGGACACTGAAGAGTGCATTGAGTCTGATTACTGCCTGTAGGTCTGTACGTTGTGCATGAAACACGTGTGACGTTATGTTGTGCGCACCGTGCACCAGTGTCACTGTGTGCACCATGCACCAGTGTCACTGTTTCAGATGAAAACAGAGTGCGTTTGTCGGTGTTTGATACATGTGACTGTTTTTAAAGGAAGCAGCTACAAATTAATAACATGTAAATTTACAGTATATATATATATATAGTAGGCTGCCTGGAAAGATAGACACATTTGGTAGAGTTTGTAAAATGTGGTGGTTAACAGTTAGAGTGATAATATTTCTGTTATGACAAAACCTGTAAGCAAGCGTACAGACAACAGAAATATCCTTTTATACACACAGGTTTTCATTTTTCTGTAGCAGCTTTTGTTTGAGTAATGGTTGTATTATGGGTTTGCATACTGTGTAGTGAGAGTCTGTTCTGAAGTTTCGGAGGGACATACTGCCTCCATCTTCAGGGTGACTGCATCCAGCTCAGGGGGATGCTGAAATAATTGGGATGAAGGAATGTGTCATTATATAGGAAGGTTTTGGGAAGTTCTGATCACTCAGTTTTGGAAGGGTTGAGAGGATCAGTACCAAGAACAGCTCTTGTAAGGGCCAACAAAAGGGGATGTGTAGGTGGTAGAATGCAAGGTGTTGCTATTAGAGTCAGGTGATGTTGCCTCAGGCAGGTGAGACTTGTGTTCATGGTTAATTCGTGCTGCCTTCTTTCTCTTAGGGAATGGATGGGATGGATGTTCTTAATTCCAGTTATTTCTGCATCTTCCTGAACCAGATTTATTTACCCTTCAAAGGGAGGCAGTACTTCCTCTGATATGTTGGAACAAACCTTTGTTACGTGGTGTATGAACCGCCAAACAACCATTTTTGCTGTCACAGTTATCCTCCGAGTATGCATTGTTTTTGGTTTTGAGAGAGGTGACGCCAGTTGATTGACACACCGATGAGAGATGAATAAATAGCCATTACCGTTTGAATTGTAGGCTGGTCATCTGGATCACCATCTCCATTGTTTAGCAGTACAGGTGGCGATGCTTGAGTCCCTGAATATGACTTGAAGAAGTCAAGCACTGAAGTCTGTTGAGACAATCTCCCCATAATAAGCAAGCGTCCCTCAATTCCCTGTCCAGTTGCTGCTGCTGCTGGCTGCACATTCCAGTCAATGTGCTCAAAAACCATGATGCCAGCCTCAATCAGTCCAAGTCCCTCAGTCCATTGTGAAAATGGCACGGTCCTGTCCTTAGGCTCGGGTTTCACATCTTCTTCAAGTGTGCTTTGCTTCTGAATTTCGATAGGATTGTTGAGTGTGCACATCTGATCATGGGAGTTCAGCAACTCGACTCTTTCAGCATCAAATTTGCACACTTGGCATTATACATTTGTGTGTGCAGGCAGAGCACATAAGTGTAAAAGGATAAGATGAGATGACATAATATGGGGGATTACTGTATTTAGTTTATGCTACAGACTATAATATATACAACATACTTATGTGTTGTGCCAATGATTCATTTCATATTAAATTATAGAGTTTGCTTACAGGTAGAGAGAATTTGTGTGCAGAATTGATTGAAATTAGTTTTATTAGTGCCAGTAGTGTGTTCTTAATTTGTGTCATGTGCCTCTCGTTTCAAGATCCTGAGTGGAAAATAGAATTTTAATTTGTATTGAAGTCTGATATTATGATTCATTATTCCTCATTGCATATATAATTGTAATCCTTAGGCTTTTATTGATGCTGTTCTGTGCATTGGTTAGGCCATGTGGAGAACTGAAGTTTTCTTGACATTTTGGAAAATGACAGAAAATCTTCATTCAAAATATGAGGACTCCACAGGAGTGTTGTTGCGGACGCAGGTCATCAGTGTTGTGACACTATGTCACTGGGTTAGTTTTGGCTGACGTTTGAAAGGACTGTACTGCATTCACCTTCCAGGGTTCAGGGTGAAGTTAGTACATTCTTCTGCAACATCTGGAAATCTAACCCAGGACCCAGTGTCACCTCTCATAGGACCTGGATCTTCAAATCTTCATTCTTATATGTGGTCTGACACCACATGTATTGCGTTACTGTCACATGTGGCAGTTGACTGTGCAATAGACAGTACTTGGTCAGTGTGGAATGTTACAAAAGCATAACACAGTGACTGAGCACAGAGCTACCTTGGCAGTTGAATTCACAAATGTACCAACTCAAGTTGTCTCTCCAGGCAACGTGAGGATTGGCTGAATCATGAACCAGCTTACTATGTCTGTATGTTTCTCTGTTGCGTGCATTTTTGCTTTGTTCTATAAATATGTCTATTACCTGAAGTAATCTCATAATGACAGTAAAGTAACTTATGTCAGTAGGAAAGATCTGTGAATAGTTAGCTGTCTGAAAATGTGTCTATAAAATTCTTTAGCTTACTGTTAGAGATTTTTGACATTCCATGACATATCAAGAACAGTTTTTCACAAATTTTTATGTCACTTTTGATCTAGTATTTATTGTTTCAGTATGGGCAAATGAAATAATACAAATTTCCACTAAATAGCAGTGTCTTTTGAATGAATTCCAGTCAATCCATTGAATTGCTAGTGGCATTGCTGTGGATTTAAAAAAAAATTAAAGAATAAACATATAATTATATAAAATGAAGCCTGTTTAAGACATTTATTACAGGACTGGAAGGTCAGTTTGAAGAAGTGCTGGGCAAAATGTGAGTTCTGCTGGTACTGGATGATGAGAGATATCGTGTGATTGTAGAACTTACTGACTGAGAATTACGAAGTTACTTGCCTTACTTTGTCTACCGTGAAGTTCCAAGTTGGATGGTTTTATGATTTCACTGATTGCAAACCAGAACCATGAAAGCTCAGTTGGTATAGTGACTAGGCTACAGACTGCATTTTTCATGTTGTTCAAAATGTTGAGACAGGCTGTAGGGCCTACCCAGGCTCCTGTTGGGTACCGAGAGGTAAAGCAGCCAGGGTATGAATTTGACCACTTAGTGCAGTGGGCAAGAATGAGTGGAGCTACACCTCCGCTCTTTCTATATGCCTTCTTGGTGTGGAGAGGGGGAACTTTGCTTGACCTTTAGCTTTGTGTTTATGTATCTGCAGACCGTTAGTATGCATTATAGTGACACAGTGCTTTGCTTGACAGTTCAGCTGAACCCTCTTTGTGTGTCTGTGTGTGTCACAAAACAACACTTCACACAGAAACTAGAATTTCTTGTGTGAAGTGTGTTCAGTAGGAACGTTGAGTGCAAACAGCCTCTGTCATTTTTTTTATATTTCCAATTTACTCTTGTAGAAAAAGTAAACTAAATTCTGAATTTACTGAATTTGAATTGTGATGGAAACTTTCAGTTTTGTCAAGAAGAAATTTTAGAAGTGAAATGTTTATTGAATAGTCCTATTTCATGTGTTGACTGTGTGTAGTTGGTTTCTGTAATTTATCTGATATTAGATGGTGTGGGACAATGGACAGACTTGGACACTACATTGTACTCATTACTCTGTCATCAGCTGAACAAATTAGAACTGGTGTATGTGATGTCTGAGAAGATCCAAAATGCACACCTAACTGGGCATCAGTAGCGTAGTCTGCAGACTGTACGGTGTTCACAAACACACATTGTCAGTGACACGTGCTGCATGTGCTGGCACAGGGCGTTTCGGAGGGGGCAGTTCATCCATCATGGTTTCAGTGGAGTTAGTTCTGTGAGAACATCTGACTGTGTCCCAGCTGTATATGGTCACCTATTGTAAACCATGTCACAGGGCTGACATATTGCTACTGTAGTTCTTGGTTTGTGACATCACTAGAAAGTTTTGTGTGTGTTCATATTGCAGTGCACAATGTCTGACATCCTATATGTAACATGTTTTATAAACAATGATGTTGTAAGTCATTTGATGATAAGTGTGTGTAATGTCTGTGAAACTTGTTTATTTCCTTGTGTGGTACTGCATGTCACAAACACAGGTAGCAGAACATAAAACTGGTCTGTGGTTTGGTTGGGAATGCACGCACACATACGTAATGCATGCATATCGGATCAGAGATGGGGGTTTCAACCACAGCAGATCCTGGAAGCCGCTGCTGCACAAACTCAGGGAGAGGAGGCATCCGCCGATTACACCACACTGATCCCACCCGCACTTGCACTTGTATACCTGCCCCTTCTACAACCTGTTTTGCACCTACCCACCCACTCCAGGTCACTCGCCTTCCATTGGCTCCTCCACCAGCCTGCCAGAACCCTGTCAGGTATAAATACACCACACATCCCATCCCTTGTCATACTTCATCCACCTGCCTATGAAGATGGAACTGATAGAG
>Ga0123352_10007816_pt1 | contig 16559 bp, 18 predicted proteins | sample TergutLab28metaG_FD_89700 | JGI IMG/M metagenome (GOLD analysis project Ga0123352, IMG submission 89700) | Labiotermes labralis P1 segment gut microbial communities from Petit-Saut dam, French Guiana - Lab288 P1 | ecosystem: Host-associated > Arthropoda: Insects > Digestive system > Gut ... | reverse complement strand
TGCCAGACAGCAGCTGGTGGATATGCATGTTACCCCCGAAATAGCCGCGCCGCTGATATCTGCCATAACAGAGGCCCTGTCATCTGCCGACAATGTAAAGATACACACATCCGGTGTCAAAAATATCCTTGATTTTCCGGAATTTTCGAATTTGGATAAAGCCCGCGCCATCGTAGGTGCGCTGGAAGAAAAAGAGGGGCTTATCACCCTTTTGGCTGACAATTCCGAGGAAATACAGGTTATAATCGGCGCAGAAAACGAAAATATCATGCTGCAAGATTGCTCTGTTATCAAAGCAAAAATCCGCATCAACGAGCATCTTTCCGGCAATATTGCAATTATAGGGCCTACTAGAATGGACTATTCGCAGGTGGTGTCGGTACTGCGAAACATGACGTATAATATGGAGGAAAACTAAAATGGGGAAGAATCCTAGAAATAAAATAGAAGAAGAGATTAATGGGGAAATTGTGGACGATATCATTCTAGATAGGCGAGACGGAAACGAAAGGCGTTGCGGCTTGGACAGGCGCGTGGATTATAATGGGCTGCATGGGGAGATTGTGGACGACTTTATTCTCGAAGACCTTGACCTTGACGAAGACGAAAATCCCCCTATGCCAGAAAAACTAAACCTGGAGCTGGCCGCCGCCAAAGAGCTAAACGGCCTCTATATAGACAAAATACGGCATCAGGCCGCCGAATTTGAGAACTATCGCAATCGTACATCCAAGGAAATGGGGCAGATTTTTGATAAAGGCGTGCGCGAGGTGGCCTCTGCTCTGTTGCCTATAATCGACAACTTTGAAAGAGCCACCAAAAATGCAGATAAAGCCGACCCCTTTGCCGCCGGTATGCTGATGATACAAAGCCAGATGCAAACCATGCTGGAAAATCTGGACATTAAGAGAATATCAACAGTTGGCGAAAAATTCGACATACAGTTTCACTCTGCCGTGTCGCATATCAAGGACGATGCCCTTGGCGAAAGCATTGTGGCAGAGGAATTGCAGGGCGGGTATATTCACAAAGATACTGTGATACGCCATGCGGTAGTGGTTGTGGCAAACTAGGGAGGATGTATATGCAAAATAACTTTGATGCATCAGCATTTGTAGAGGCCGTTGGCACACAAAATGCCGTAGCCCTGCGCAGCTTCTTTGCGGATAATGCGATGATAAACTGGCATGATAGCAACGAAAGTTTTACGCCGGATGAGTATGTTCGCGCCAATTGCGAGTATCCCGGGGATTGGCGGGGGACTTTGGAACGGGTTGAGGCAATAGGCAATGGCATGGTTATTGTGGCAAAGGTGCAGGATAGCAAGGGTTTTGCCGTCTGCGTGGTGTCCTTTGCAACTCTTGTGGATGGCAAAATAATTAAGCTTGATGAGTATTACAGCGATTGTGGCGAGCCGCCGCAGTGGCGTAAGGATATGAAAATCGGGAGGCCGATTAAGGAGTGAAAAGCATGCCTTTAATATTGCATTTTTGAGGTGATTTTATGTTGCGCCCAATGGCAATTGCGGTCTCCGCACAGCCGGACTATCACCTGCTTGTCACTTTTGACAACCAAGAAACACGGCTGTTTGATGTAAAGCCATATTTTAGTTTTAAGGCTTATCACGAGCTTCAGGGTTCATATCTTTTTGAAACTGTTAAAATTGCCGGATTGAGTGTTGAGTGGCTGCATGGCCAAGACATTTGCCCGGATGAATTATATTAAAATAGTGTGCCTATATAGCATGCAAATACATCAAAAAAATCAGGAGGAAAGAAAAAATATGGCAAAGATTATTGGAATCGACCTAGGAACAACAAACTCATGCGTATCGGTTATGGAGGGCGGCAAGCCCGTTGTTATCGCTAACAGCGAGGGCGGGCGCACCACACCATCCATCGTGGGCTTTACCAAAAGCGGCGAGCGTCTGGTGGGCGAGGCCGCAAAGCGGCAGGCCATCACAAATCCGGATAATACCGTAATGTCCATCAAGCGGGCCATGGGCACAAAACAAAAGACCACCATAGAGGGCAAGGCATATTCGCCGCAAGAAATTTCTGCCATGATATTGCAGAAGCTAAAGGCCGATGCCGAGGCATATTTGGGCGGCACAGTAACAGAGGCCGTCATCACAGTACCCGCCTATTTTGGCGATGACGAGCGGCAGGCCACCGTGGATGCCGGCAAGATTGCAGGCTTTGATGTTAAGCGCATTATAAACGAGCCCACATCCGCCGCACTGGCCTATGGACTGGACAACGAGAAGGAACAAAAGATTCTTGTATTCGACCTTGGCGGCGGCACTTTTGATGTATCCGTAATCGAAATTGGCGATGGCGTGGTAGAGGTGCTTTCCACAAACGGCATAAACCGCCTGGGCGGCGATGATTTTGACGAGCGCATTATCGACTATCTCGTAAAAGAATTTAAAAATACTGATGGTATAGATTTGTCCAAGGACAAATTGGCTCTGCAACGTGTAAAAGAGGCGGCAGAAAAGGCCAAGAAGGAGCTTTCTACCGTTACGCAGACAGATATTAACATCCCGTTTATAACGGCCAATCAAGATGGTCCAAAGCATATGGACATGCGCCTTACCCGTGCAAAATTTAATGAGCTTACGGCGGATTTGGTAGAAAAAACCATCGAGCCTGTTAACAGCGCTCTTAAAGACGCAGGCATTGCAGCTGCAAAGCTGGATAAAGTGCTGCTGGTGGGCGGTTCTACACGCATACCGGCTATTCAGGATGCCGTGAAGAACATTACCGGCCACGAGCCTTTTAAGGGCATTAACCCCGACGAATGTGTCGCCATTGGCGCGGCTGTTCAGGGCGGCAAGCTTTCCGGCGACGAGGCCTTTAAAGACCTTGTTCTGCTGGATGTAACGCCCCTTTCCTTGGGCATAGAAACCCTAGGCGGCGTTGTGTCCCGCTTGATAGAGCGCAACACAACCATCCCAAAAAATGCCACCCAGGTGTATTCTACCGCGGCGGACAACCAAAATGCCGTCGACATCGTGGTTGTGCAGGGCGAGAGGCAGTTTTCTAAGGACAACAAAAAACTGGGTGAATTTAGGCTGGATGGCATACTGCCAGCCCCTCGCGGCGTACCAAAAATCGAGGTTTCCTTCGATATCGACGCAAACGGTATCGTTAATGTGTCCGCAAAAGACCTGGGCACAGGCAAAGAGCAGAAAATCACCATCACGGCTTCCTCTAAGATGAGCGACGAGGACATTCAAAAGGCCGTGGACGAGGCCAAGCAATTTGAAGAGGCCGACAAGCAGCGCAAAGAAGTTGTAGACACGAAAAACGAGGCCGACAGCCTTATTTTCCAAACAGAAAAGCTGATGGCAGACAATGCCGAAGTTATAGTAGATGACGACAAACTGGCACTAGAGGCCGCGTTAGGCAAGCTAAAGTCCAGCAATGAAGCCATGAATATCGAAAACATGACTGCATCAGACGCCGATATACTAAAATCCGACATTGCCAATCTTTCTGAGATTATGCAGGGCATAGCCGGCAAGATTTATCAGGCGGCAGGCGAGGGGCAGGAACATGATGGGGATTATCATCATCATGAGGATGCGTCTGGTGGCGGCGGTGATGATACTGTTGAGGGTGATTATAAAGAAGTGTAGAAATCTGACGGCAAGGGGATTGCGGGTCGAGCCCGCAATGACGTATACACGTAGGGGCGGACCTGTGGTCGCCCGCTATTCTACGGACGTACCTCATAGTCTACATCACCACAAAACAGGCGGCATAGAGCCGCCCCTACGTAGACACATAGAGCTTACGCTGTCGCATGCAAATCGCAGCAAGAAGGGGAAAATTAAATGGCAAAGCAGGATTATTACGAACTCCTGGGCGTGGCCCGCGGCGCATCCGAGGATGAGCTTAAAAAGGCATATCGGGCGGCGGTGAAAAAGTATCACCCGGATTCTAACCCCGGCGATACCACAGCCGAGGCCAAGTTTAAGGAGATAAACGAGGCATACACCGTGCTTTCAGATGCAGACAAGCGCGCACGTTATGACCAATTTGGCCATGCGGCCAGCGGTGCTGATTTTGGCGGCGGCGGGTTTTGCGGGTTTAGCAGTGGCGGCGGGTTTGGGTTTGATGGCTTTGCAGATATCCTTAACGAGATGGGGATGTTTGGCGGGCGGCGGCGCACAAGGCGTGGACCTGCCCGGGGCAGCGATGTGGAAATAACCTTGCAGGTGGATTTCGACGATTCCATCTTTGGCATAGAGCGCGAGCTTGAATTTGCCATTAAGGACAACTGCGAGACCTGCAAGGGCACGGGTGCTAAGGCCGGCACTACACCGGAAAGCTGCAAAACCTGCGGCGGCAGCGGCCGAGTGACCCAGACCGTGCAAACCCCCCTGGGCTATATGGAAACTGCGGCCCATTGCAAGACCTGCCGGGGTGCCGGCAAGGTTATTAAAGACCCCTGCGGCACTTGCAACGGCGCGGGCAAGGCCAGTAAGCGCAAAAAAATCTCCGTTAACGTGCCCAAGGGTATTGACAATGGCCAGAGCATAAAATACTCCGGCCAGGGCGAGGCAGGTGATGTTGGTGCGCCAAAAGGCGACCTGTATGTGCGCATACTCGTGGCAGCACATCCGGCCTATGAGCGGCGTGGCAGTGACCTTTATATGGAAAAACAAATCACCTTTTCCCAGGCGGCTTTGGGCGGCGAAATAGCCATAGACACCCCCTATGGTGAGGAATTTTACAAACTATCGGCCGGCACGCAGCCCGATGCCTTGATAACCCTGCGCGGCAAGGGCGTGCCGCATATTAACAACCCAGGCAAATCCGGTGATATGATTGTGGTTTTGAAGCTGGTTGTACCAAAAAGCCTTACGGACACGCAAAAAGACCTATTGCGGCAGTTTGCGGCACAGGGTGGCGAGAATATTGAGGATGCAAAGAAGGGGTTTTTCAATAAATTTAAGAAATAGGGGATTGCTATGGTTAGACCAAAGGATATGCCCAGAATCGATATTCTACGAGAGTACGCCGCATATGGTGATATCCGCTTTGAAGGGAAGTTCGCTTACGCTTGGAACGAGCGAGAGAACATGCTGGACATTATAGAACCCTATAATCTGGACGAATTGGTGGCGGGCAAAAACGATATGGATGTCGCCATTACTTTAATGGACTGGTTGCACCGACATTACAAGCATGGCAACCCACCGGGCGGGCTGCCCGATGAAAGAACGCCCCAAGCTCTAATGGCTGCTGCCGACCGGTTTGATGGCCGCACCAACTGCCGCGGTCTGTCTCTTATACTGGCACAGCTGCTGCGCGCCTATAGTATCAAGGCATATCACGCAACATGTTATCCCTACGAAGAGCCTTTTGATGACTGCCATGTTGTTGTGCAGGCCTATTCGGAACATCTGGGCAAATGGATTATGCTTGACCCAACAGGCAATCTGTATTTGAAAAATGCTGTAGGCCAAATCGTTTGCATAGATGAATTTAGGGAGATACTCATTGCAGGCGGAGAAATAGTGTCAAACCACGGACAATCTAATCGCGATGTAACCAGCGGGTCTGAATACACATTTAAAGACTATTGCGACTATATGGCGAAGAATCTGATTCGCATAGTGCGCGGTGCAAACCACGGCTATGGTATTGACTACCGCACTAGCGGCGGCACATTTATCACGCTTATGCCGGAAAAATACATGAACAACGAAGCGCAGAATCTAGAGTCGGAGCAAAACGAAATATTCATTACATCAAAAGAAAGTTTTTGGCGGTAATTTGGAGGTTTGCAGGGCATGGTCAATAATGACGTAGAAATGATTGTAGAAGGCAACGAAAGATACATCCAGATAAATGATGTAGGTATAAAGGATGTGCAGCGGGTTTGGGCGCAGCTGGCGGCCAGCTTCCCGGGTTTTGTGGTGGATTTTTGCTTTACAAACAGCCTTGCGCCGGAGAAGTTTCTTTTGGACATGGGTGCTGTTATGCTGGAAAATTCGCTAATAATGCGGCTTGGCGAAAATGACTTTATTGATATGGCAACAGAAAGTAAGGCCGTGCCTGTCACTATGCGAAATTTTGCTGCCTTTGCGGCCTGTCACGATGCCGCAAACCCCGAGATGTATTGGAACAGCCAAAAACTGCTGGCCGATTTTGATTCTTGGGATATTTTTGTGATAGAGCGGCATGGGCAAATCGCAGGCTATGCCCTGATGCGCGATGGCTGGGAGCTGTATTGCGCAATCGCAAACAGCATGGACGACAAAATAGCTCTAATGAGCGCGGCCGCAAAGAGGAATTTTGCCGACCCGGACACCGAGGAGCTTATCTTTTGGGCAGATAGAGATAATTTTACAGAGCGCGGCGCGGCGATGCATCTGGGCTTTAGGCGCGAGGGGTATCATATTGCCTATCGTGTTATGATTTAAAATTCGCCAAAAACTCTACCAACGGCAGTATATTCACGTATTTTGCGGTATTTAGTTTTATTTCGCTGTCGTCTTTGGTTAATATAGCTATTTTCATTTTCTTTAGATTAACGCGGTTAAACACCGCTTTTTTTATTTCGCTGCCATGTATTGTGGTCTCGCTAAAGAGGCTTTTCATTACAAAGCCGCTCTCGTGTACAATAATTTTTGCCAGATAGCCATTTAGCGAAAGCAGGCCATAAGCCACCGAGGCCAGGGTTAGCAAGGAGCTGGTAAGGATGGCTGTAGTGCCCACATCTTCCAAAATCACAGAAACCAGCGTCTGCGCATTAATAAACAGCAAAATAACAGCAATGGCCACATTTATTTTATATGCGAAAACAGTCTTGATGATGGCCATCTGCCTACCCAAATTATCCATTTCCTCACCTCTATAGACAAGTATATGTTATTTTTGTGGTCGCGTCAAGTCATTCCGGGCCTACCCCCTAATCCCCTGATTATTAAAGCCAAAAACCATTTAACCGCGAATAGCACGAATATACGCGAATAAAAGATTTAATGCCTTTGAACTTTATTCGCGTTCATTCGTGCTATTCGCGGTTAAAGGTTTTGACTTTTAGATCTGCGGAGCGCATTAATGCGCTCCCTACGATGTGGTTTTGAAATTAGATTGATGTGGCTCGAATAGGACAAAATATGACAGCATAAGCTTTACAAAACCCAAAATTGCGAGGTGTTATATGCATATGCACAGACCAGGCCACAGCAATCTTCCCATGCTGCTGCTGTTAATGATGATGATGGATAGCCCCATGTGCAAAGGCGGCGACAATATGATGATGCTTTTGCTGTTAATGATGATGATGCAGCCCGGCGGCCTTGGAGCCATGGAAGTTGCAGGATAGTTTTCCAAAAAGTGGGTGGCCCAAGGGCTTCTCACTTTTTTGTTGAAATTAGCAGGGCAGTTGTGTTATAATATAGTTGTCGTGTTGTTGCAATGTGCCTGACACTACCTTGCGAGTACAATAGCGCATACAAAAGACATGCTCCCCTAACCTGTTTCACACAATTTTTCTTTCGCTTTTGCTTCTCAATGGATTTTGAGAAAACCGCTCAAAATCCTCTGCCAGCAAAAATTTTCGCAAAAAACGCGAAAATTACGCTCGGAAAAATTGGTTCAACATGGGTTAGCGGCCAAGTCTAAAAAACATAAGAGGTGACATTATGGAAAAAGAAAAATTATATCTAGAGATTATTAATGCTCTCAAAGATGGTGTGTATTTTGTAGACCAAGAAAGGCGCATCACTTTTTGGAACAACGCCGCAGAACAAATAACGGGCTATTCCAAAGAAGAAATTATAGGCGTTAAATGCCAAGACACAAATCTAAACCATATCGACCAAGACGGCGTTAATCTTTGCGAGGTGGGCTGCCCGCTTTATGCCACTATAATAGATGGCGTGCAAAGAACCGGCGATGTGTTTGTGCGCCACAAAAATGGCCAGCGCATACCCATAAAGGTAAATATGTTTCCCGTTGAGGAAAATGGCGAAATTATCGGCGGTGTAGAGGTTTTCTTGCAAAGCTCGCCTGTGGTATACGATGACGATATCTTTGAAGATTTGGCCAATTCTGCTTCTACGGACAAGCTTACAGGCCTGGCCAACAGAAGAAGCCTGGAGACCTTCCTGGAATTTAAACTAAGCGAGGCCAAGCGTTTTGGCAGAAAGTTTTGCGTAGTCTTTCTAGATTTGGATAATTTTGGCACTTTTAATAAGAGCTATGGCCACGATATAGGCGATGCTGTTTTAAAAGCCGTGGCCGGTAGTGTTATGCATACAATACGTAATGTGGATATGTTTGGCCGCTGGGGAGGCGAAGAGTTCTTGGGCATCTTTGAAATTGGCCAAGACCACGAAGCCACATTGATATCAGAAAAAATACGCGTGCTTATTTCGAAATCCGAAGTAGACACCAATACCGAAGGCGGCAAGGCCTCTATTTCTGCATCCATAGGCACAACTGTGGTAAGAGACGAGGATACATTGGTAACTATAATACAGCGCGCCGATGAGCTTATGCGCAAAAGCAAGGAAAAAGGTAAAAACCGCGTGTCCTTTTCTGTGTAACAAAGAGTAATCCGGCAATGGAGGATACATTAATGGCATACAAAGGCTCTGCGGATCAGCCGGCAAGGGTTGATATGTTCGGCATTTCAAGCTACATATCGGGGCTATGCGATTTTATTGCAGACTGCGAAACCCCCATGACAATTGCTATACAAGGCGATTGGGGTTCCGGCAAAACTTCTGTAATGGAGATGGTTAGGGATAGCATAGACAAACGTGCCGTACATTGTTGTTGGTTTAACACATGGCAATATTCACAATTCAATACATCCGAAAGCCTGTCCCTGGCCTTTATTGAATCCGTCGTGGAGGATTTAGGCATTGGTGATGGCGATTCTGTTAAAGAAATGCGTAGCGGCATAAGCAAGCTAGGCAACGCCATGGCATTTGTGGGCAAAAGGGCTCTTGTGGCCGGCACGGAGCTTGTTGTAGGGTCTACGACGGCGGCCGATGTTAGGAATGCCATGGATAAAATTGGCAATGGTGATAAAACTGTTGTAGAAACCATATCTACGCTAAAGGAACGTTTTCAAGACTGCATAATTGCGGCCTGTGAGAAAAACAAAGTCGACAGGATTTTGGTTTTCGTTGATGATTTGGACAGGCTTCAGCCTCTGCGCGCTGTTGAGTTACTAGAAGTTTTAAAAATTTTCTTGGACTGCGAAAAATGCGTGTTTGTGCTGGCTTTGGATTATAATGTAGTTGTTAGCGGCGTAAAGCAAAAATATGGTTCCGATTTTGAGGCCGACAAAGGCAGAAGCTTTTTCGATAAGATTATCCAAGTGCCTTTTAAAATGCCAGTTGCCCAATACGATATATATAATTTTGTCAAAAAAACATTTGAATATGTAGCCCAGCTAACATGCGAGGATTATGACGCAAAGAATTTTGTTGCACTAATAAACTCCTCCATAGGTTCCAATCCCCGAAGTATGAAGCGGCTTTTTAATTCATTTTTGCTGTTGCTAAAGGTTGTAGGCAGCGATATGCAAGACCCCTTGGGCAAGAAAATTCTTTTTGCCATACTGTGTATGCAGCAACACTTTGAGGGGCTGTATAATCACATCGTGATAAACAGGGATGATTTGACACCGGAATTTTTAGAGCAGCTAGCCAATGATGACGAGGATATAGAAACCCTACTAAAACGCGAGGGCATAGAAACAGATGGAGCAGAACCGGAAAAAATACAGGAATTTATGAAGCATTTTAATAGAGTGCTTGCAACTGACGGGGAGACTGTGGACAATAACAAGCTAAACCAGCTTAGGGCATTGCTAAGCTCCTCATCAATAACGGCAACTACGACCACAACTACCACCAAGAAAAGAGCTACTTTCGTATACAAAGGCGATACCTATATGGCTAGAGGGGCAAACAAAATGAACCTAGCCAACTTTGCTCTGCGTCTTATTTTGGATTATGTTAAAGACACAGACAAAACAGCTGACCAACTTATGGACATGATAAACTCTGAAATACCCTGCCAATATTCCGACATAAAAAAAGATGGCTGGCAGCAAATTTGTGACCGTAAAAACCCAAGCCTAAATAAAAGAATCTTGGAATATTACTTTACCGATAAGAATGAAGTTGTACGAATAGGTGACAGAGAGTTGCTCGTTCTAAAGGGCTGGGGCGGAGTGTATGAAATAAACCAGTTGGTCGAAATTTTGGGATACAGCGATGTTGTTAGCTCCAATATGTAGGAAGGTGTTTTGATGAAGGTAATTATCGAGATTCACAAAGAGCTAGGCGCAAAAGAAATTTACGGCGAAAAGCCAAATTACGAATCATACAACAGACACCGTGCCGAACACTTTAGCCCTGCGCATCAAGAAAATCTTGGGGGTATCTATTTTCATTTGTATGGGAAGTCTAATATCCCATTCTACATAGGCATCGGAAATGATATGCTGGGGCGAAACTGGTCGCATATTGACTGCTATTTAAACGGGTCTTACTGGCTTCCTGTAGACCCCAATGATCTTACCGATGTTGAAAATTGCTTTAGGATGGATTGGGACAAAGGTAAATTTATACAGCCTCTGCAACCCGATGACAGTATTGAAACAAAAAATCTTCGCACCAAAAGCGCGGATGCCTTAATCGAAGAAATGACTGTATTGTTTGCTCGGGTTAAAAAAGACGGTGTTAAGCCCGTTGTATCCACCGAATATCGCTTTCTTATCGAGCAAGTCGAACGACAGCTTCAAGAAAACATGGTAAATAGCTTAGGAATTGACGGCAACTGGATTGGATTAAAGGGAAGCAACCGTGGTGGTGGCTTAAAGCTGGAGGCATATACATTGATGTTTAATTATGCTGATGAAATCAACACCAAAATAGATATTGAAAAATTCGGAGGAATATATGAAACCTGAGATGAATGAAACCCAAACAGATATGCCCCGTGGCCAGATGATTCGCAAGGAGATTTTTTCTTGGATACGGGTGCTGCTTTTTGCGGCCGTGGCGGCATTTGTAATAAACAATGTGCTTATTGTAAACGCGCAGGTGCCCACAGGCTCTATGCGCGATACTATAGCCGTGCAGTCGCGCCTTGTGGCCTTCCGCCTGTCCTACACATTCTCCGAGCCAGAGCGTTTCGATGTTATAGTTTTTCGTTTTCCGGAGGATGAATCCGAACTGCATGTTAAGCGCATAATAGGTATGCCGGGCGATACGGTAGACATCATTAACGGGCAGATTTTTATCAACCAAGGCATCGCACCTTTGGATGAATGGTATCTGCCAGAACCGCCACGCGAGCAGAATATGAGCTTTCAAGTGCCCGCAGACCACTTTTTTGTTATGGGTGATAATAGGAATTATTCTTTGGACAGCCGCGGCTGGAGCAATCCATTCTTGCCCCGGGAAAACATCCTGGGCCGCGCGGCGTTCACCTATTTCCCATCCATAGGTATAATACGATAGCAAAATATTAACATAGGAGGAAACACAATGAAAAAAATTAGCAAAGACATGATAATTGCTGATATCTTAGCCGTTGACAGGCGCATCGGCATGATATTAATGCAGCACGGCATGCACTGCGTGGGCTGAGGGGCCGCCGCGCATGAGTCTCTGGTAGAGGCTTGTCAGGTTCATGGTATGAGCCCCGAACAATGTGATGAAATGGTAGACGGTATCAATAACTTCTTAGCGCAAGCAGGAGAAGCCGCAACCGAATAGAACACAAGGCGCAATCCCATGGGGTTGCGCTTTTTTCTTGACCCACAGTCCCCAATTATGGTACAATTGGAATTGGTATAAGAGCACCAAAGGGGAGGAATTATTTTGAAATTTACCAGAAAATTATTGACGGCATCGTTAATGTCCCTCGGCCTATTTGCCGCAGCGACATCACTACATGCCAACGAAATAAATGTTGACATAGGCTTTGAACAAATCGAGTTTAGCGCGCAAAGCCCTACCGTGGCAGATGGTCACACATTCGTGCCCATTCGTGAGGTATTTGAGGCTTTGGGCTTCCGTGCGGAATGGAATCCCGCCGTGCAAACCATTACTTTGGTGCGCGGCGAAACTGTGGTGGCTATCACAATTGGCAGCAATGTATTTACGATAGACGGCGCGGAGCACCCGCTGGAAACACCCGCCCGGATAATTAAAGACACCGCGATGCTGCCCATGTGCGATGTGCTGGAGACCCTGGGCTATTATGTTGGTTGGAGTGCTACCACAAACACCATACAAATCAGCTTGTTTCCAGCATTCGGCATAGATCACCGTCCTGCGGACAATTTTCGGCATTTTGCCACAGACTATGCTTTTCTTGACTGGGGCATAATTGTTTTGGAATATGACAATGGCGCGCTTTGGGCCATGCAGTTTCGCACGGGCAATCTGCTAAAATCCACCAATCAAGGCGAAAGCTGGGCGGTGGCCTATAGATTTGCGCGGCCTATAAACGCAATCTATGCCGATGGCCACGGCAATCTATTTGTGGCCACGACACTAGACCGCTGGGCGGCTTATGCCACAGGCGAGGTCTTCAAGTCCACAGACAACGGCGAAAGCTTCCGCCATGTGCTGGATATTGAGGCCGGCGCACCCATGCGTTGGAATATTGCATCGCAAAATGGCGTTATGTTTATTTCCGAATATGGCTACAAATGGCTTGATAACAATGCGCGGCGCATTTATCGTTCCCTTGATTTTGGTGAAACATGGACGACCATCTTTGAGCCCGACCCGGCAAACGACTATCATAACCACAAGATACTATTGACCGAAAATGGCATAATATATCAATCCATTGGCGATGGTTGGAACGCCCAAATCATACGCTCTACGGACAATGGCTATACCTGGAACATCGTGGTGCGCGGCTTGCAGCCTACAAGCGGCCTTGTGTTTGACACCCACATACTATGGGGGCTGGACGGCGGCCCATGGCACGGCATTGCCCGCTACGACAGACAGACCGGCGAAATAACCCGCGCCCTAACCCTGCCACCGCATTTTGCCGGCCATTCATACGACATGGTGGCAGCCCATGGCATAGTTATCGCTATGTTTTTGTCCTACGAAGGCTACGACTTCCCGGGTTCTATCTTTTATAGCCGCGACGAGGGCACAACCTGGCATCTGCTGGGTTATATAGAAAAACCGGCGCATTTTGGCGTGGGGCTAAACCATATCGTAAGCGATGGACAATATGCCTATGTAGACATCGGCGCACCGGTCTATCGTGATGGGATCTACTCGCGCTTTAGAGGGACTTTGCGTATTAGTTTGATAAACGAAGTTCAGGAGGAGAAGGATGAAGAAAATTAGATTCGGGATTCTGCCTGCTTTATTGATAATTTTAGTGGTGGCACTGGCGGCCTGTTCATCCAATGAGGATGTAGCAACGCCAGCTCCGACAGAGGCGGCGCAAACCGCAACGCCTATCCCCACTCCACCACCAGAGCCAGAATCCATCGAGCTAGGCGCGCTAGACGGGGCGTACTATGTCTACGATATTTTAGGCGATGTGGGCATAAGATTTTTGCTCTTTAGAGACGATGTGGTTCATCACCATGTGTCCTTTGCACAGCTTATTGAATTGATTGACGATGTAAACGAATTCCGCCTCAATTCAGATCAGGTGAGCGAATTTGTAAATGCCCTTTTTAATTTGGAACAAACACAAGAAACATTGAATTTCATGGCAATTTCAGTGCCTTTTTCGGCCAGCGTTTTTGGCGTAAATGAAGATGCCCAAACCATACGCCTGGAAGCCCTTAACATAGACCATATGGTCTTGGTAGAGGCTTTTCGCGTCTTCTTTGCGCATCCAATTATGCCGCAGCAGCTGCCCGACGATGTTGAAAATGCAATTATAGACCACGGGATAGAGTTTATTAGCCATGATTTTTGGAATACAGAGGTAGAGCTGTTTTTTGAGCCCGGTTTTGATACATTGTACTTTACTTGGGATGGCGCAGTCATGCGCTCTATGCCGATTATTCGGCGTACAGGGCAGGATTCGTTAGGAGCGCAGGCTACAGCACCTACACCAACTCCTGTACCGACACCAACCAATGCCACAGGGCCAGAAGGTACTTATTATAGAGAGCAAGACGGATTGTGGATAAGAACATTCTATTTTAGCGGAGATACGGTTAATACTCACAGAACAACTCTGTTCACACTTGATGCCATCCATGGCATTGTAAGCAGAGACTCTAACCATCTTGATATATCTGAGTTCCAACCGCTATTCGACGCGTTATCATATACCCCCGAAGATGGTATTATGCGTCTTGGATATGATAATTCCCAGGATTTTCTGGATTTCTATACGCGAACAACAGTAGTGTGGAGCGGTACTTTTGAGATAGTTGAAGATTCACAACATTCTCAATACAGCATGTTTGATAGTCTTTTCGAGGTGGAAGAAGGCGAAAAAAGAATTCATTTAGGCAATTTTATGCGTGATGGAGCTGCCGGCAGACAGGCAATATATGATTTTTTCTCACACAGTTTCATACAATCTCTTGATATCCAGCACCCTTCCCCTGCATCAATATCTTTGGTGGCAGATATATTTGTAGACGGAGATGATAGCGTGCGCAGGGCGTACGGCACAATAAGTCTTTTGTCCAACGAAAATTTTGACACGCTAAGAAACTCGGCTGGCACTATTTCAATTCGACATTGATACCAGCTTGCAAATTAATAGTAAAAACCGCCCCGCCATCATCGGCATTTTCGGCTTTTACATAACCCCCATGCTGCTCCACAATGGACTTTACAATAGACAGCCCAATACCCGTATTACCTCCGCTGCCTTTGTAAAACCGCTCAAAAACATGGGGCAAAATGTCGCTGCCAATACCATTTCCATCGTCACTCACACGAATTTCTATTCCCCCACCCTTTCTGTGGCAAGAAAGGGTGATTTTTGTGGCAGCATAGCGTATCGCATTGGAAATTAGATTGTCTATGGCTCTGGACATTAGCTCTTTTGCACATTCGTAATAGATTTGGGAGTCACTAAAGTCAAAAGCGAAACCAATCTGCCTTTTGTCCGCCATGGCCTGCTGGCGGCCGGCACAGTCGCGCATTACCTCCACCAAGTCAACCCGCATCTTGGTATATGATGTGGCAATGCTGTCGATTTTAGAGATATACAGCAAGTCTTCCACCAGCTCTGCCAACTTGTCCGTCTCTGCCAAAATAGTCTCTGCCGCTTGTTTGGAATCCATAATACCAAAGGAAATGCCCTCTGCATAGCATTTTATGGACATTAGCGGCGTGCGCAGCTCGTGGGAGGCATTTTGGAAGAAGGTCTTTTGCTCGCTATCATAGTCGCCCAGCTGCTTCACAGACTTGTTCAGAGCCGTGTTTAGCTCGTCCAGCTCTATGTCTTTAAATTCATATTCATTTGGTTTGAAATTGCCAGAACCTACGTCCAGCGCGAACTTGCCCAGCTTTTCTATCGGGCGGGTGATGGAATTTGATAGGAAATATGTGACAATGACAGCCACCGCAAACATGATACCAACCAGGACAAACTGCGTTAAACCGGCCCTGCCAATAAAGCTTTGCTGGTGCTGTACAAGATAGTATTCATCCGCCGGCGAGAGCATGCGTATTGCAATATTGAAGATAATAGCCGTGAAGCCAAACGAAAAGAACAACACAGCAGAAAATGCCGCCAAAATGCGCTTGCGCAGCCTTATTTGTTTCTTGACTCCACGGGATTTCATAGCTATCCTCTCCGTTCGAATTCTATACGCCTAAAAATGGCCTCCACCCGTTTGACCAACGCCATGGGGCTAAAGGGCTTTATCAAATAGTCGTCGCTGCCTAAATCCAGGCCGGTGGCGTAATCCAGATCGCTATCTCTGGCCGTTAGCATAATAATGGGCACGGTGCTGGTCTTGCGCAGCTCGCGACAGACCACAAAGCCGTTTGAGCCCGGCATCATCACATCCAGCACCACCAGGTCTGCCGGGTTTTCAGCAAAAGCCGCCAGCAATAGGTCACCATTTTCAAAGTCCTCCACTACATATCCGGCATTTTCTAAAAATGTCCTAATGGCCGCCCTTATGTTGGTTTCATCATCGGCTATGTATATCTTTTTTTGCTCGCTCATCATGCTCCATCCTTTATAAATTCGGTATTTGCCAGTTAATTGGACTGTCGCCCCACTCCGTTAAAAATGCATTTGCCGTAGAAAAATGCTTGCTACCAAAAAATTTGCCACCTGCAAGGGGGCTTGGATGCGCCGCCATCAACACTTTGTGGTTTGCCGCATCAATAAGACCGGCTTTTTGCTGTGCCGCGCGACCCCATAGCATAAACACCACGGGCTTTTCGCGACTGGCCAGGCGAGTGATAATGCTATCGGTAAATTGCTCCCAACCCTTGCCAGCGTGGGATTTAGAGCGACCGGCCTCTACGGTTAGTACGGTATTTAGCAGCAGCACACCCTGTTTTGCCCATGGCATCAAATATCCATTATTTGGCATAT
>Ga0123352_10007815_pt1 | contig 16559 bp, 10 predicted proteins | sample TergutLab28metaG_FD_89700 | JGI IMG/M metagenome (GOLD analysis project Ga0123352, IMG submission 89700) | Labiotermes labralis P1 segment gut microbial communities from Petit-Saut dam, French Guiana - Lab288 P1 | ecosystem: Host-associated > Arthropoda: Insects > Digestive system > Gut ... | reverse complement strand
CTTGTGAGTACGGTAATGAACCTTCGGGTTCCATGAAATGCGGGGAATTTCTTGACTAGCTGCAAACCAGTTAGCTTCTCAAGAAGGACTCTGCACCATGGAGTAAGTAAGTAAGTAAATGTATACTGTTGGGAAACTGAACGACGAGATCTCGTTGAATTTTAGACACATATATCCTATTTTATGATTCAAATTATTTTATTTATGATTCACACTGTATAGTCTCCTCAATTTTATATATATATATATATCTTGTGACTGAAGATGGCCCAGTGCAAAGGCCGAAACATGCCATCAGCTTAAATAAAGACAACAATAAGATGGTTGTGTTTTGACTCAAAAGAACCCTTTTAATTGTAAATAAAACATAACGGGGATGATGCACCTAAAGATTCTACATAGGAAGAACGGTCCAAGCAGCTGAGGATATTAGTACGAAATTCAACCAACCTGTAGAGGTATGACTCAATACCTGACGACATTCCACTATGTTCTGGTCGAATTCTTCAGGCTTATGGCAGCGGAAGTAATTTTGTACCTCCGGTTCGGACGGTTCATATTTCTAAAATACACAGCATGTTACTTTATGTACAAGTTCTTCACAAAGAGTATATTATTTTGTGTGGATTCCAGAACAAACACCGATTATTTCTCTACACAGTATTAACAGACTGGTTTTAAGAGTACTGTGCAGTATGAACTGAAACGTTATTAGGCGCGTTCGCAAAATTGCGAAAACCTACCTTCGTCATGTCTGTCCGTCCGTCCGCCCGCTCGAATTTAAGTGGCCTCCCACTGGACGGACTTTCATGCATTTGATATTTGAGTATTTTTCTAAAATCTGTCGAGAAAATTCAAGTTTCACTACAGTCTGACAAGAAGAGCGTGTTCATTACATGAAGACCAATTTACATTTTTGATCTACCTCGCTCAGTTCTTCTTATGAGAAATGTTTCAGACAAAAGTTGTACAGAAAATCAAAACACACATTTTATGTATAACTTTCTTTTTGAATCGTGCCGTTTATGAGATAATGCGGAGAAATTCTGGAGAGCCGGACAGGCCACAGACATCAGTATGACGCATAGGAATTGCATGCTTGATAACAAAGACACAAATAGTACGTAATATTTACTGCTTTTCCAATGCAACAATGGTTGCACGAACGCGCCTGAACGTTACCTTATACGTACATTACCTGTCTTGTATATAGTTAATTCAGGTTAATGTCAGTATTTAAAGGTTAATCCTTTATTAACATGGTCACTTCTGATGTCTATAAAAACGCACAGCATCTCATTGCGCAGATGTGAGCTGAAACTAGGGATGAAAAGAAAAGATGTTTATTTCGGGACACAATCCAAGATAAGAAATATATTTCAGAGCTGGATACTGTGTTTTAAATTGTAAGCGAAGTGGTATATACATTTATCTGACGCCATGGAACCGGTTCGTTGTTGAGAAGCTGTCAGTTCTCCTCCGTATATTACGGGATCCAATTATTCACCACCGCGTCAACAAGAGCTGCCGTTTGTTCCTATACTAAGCCAGATGAGTCCAATCCAAGCTTCCACACCGTATTCCTCTAAGACCCATATTAGAATTATACCTCACATAGACCTGTGTTCTCCGACTGGTTTCTTTCATTGAGGTTTACCCATCAAAACTGTGCATGCATTTCTCTACCCCCCCGATACATGCCACATGACCCAGTGATCTGAACCTCTTTTTATCTTATCACCGTACTCATGAGATTTATTTTGTGACGATCAGAAATCGTGAAGCTTCGCAGTATCCAGTGTGCTCCAGCTGCATGTTGTTTCCTCCTTCTTAGGTCCTAATATCTCGTGAAAGTTTAAATACTTATTACAAACAACTATAGTGCAGACTCGCAGTTCAGTAGGTTAGGAGACGGGTGACTAAGACAGCAGTAGGACACGGAATGACATCAGTGTACAAGCATTCCGGAACATTTAACACCTAATGTTTACTGTTTACTCACATGTTTTTAATTGCCGAAGTGACCACACTCTGACTGTGTAGCAGATATCGCTGAACTGGATGTCAACAGCCAGCTTCTTCGGAAAACGGCGTTGAATTTTCTGGTGGTTAATTGCATGGACATTGTTGTTGTTGTTGTTGTTCTGCTGCTGATGCACTAGTGTCACCGACTCGGAACTGTCAATATGGGTAATATCGGTCAGTGTCGTCTCTTGCAGTCTATTGTCCATGGACACCATAGACGGAGTTTTTAAACAGCACGGCGTTTTTATATTTTGAGCACCCTGCTTCATGTTGCCTGAGTTATGTTCATGCACCCACTTCAAAGTAAACCTGCTTTCATCTTCCGTAGCGCCTGTCAGTTAAGAGGTTTTGATGACACGGTTTATGAATACGTAAACTTGTTACTTTAGAGTTGAAGTGTTATTCTGACAGAGACCTGCGAGTCTAGTTTCACGGTGTCTCCTCAGTGCTAAATTACATTGTGACGTAAGGCATAGTAAATGCAAGTTATGGTGACAATGTGCACTTGAAATCCACAAAATGTAACAGATAGATTTAATAGATGACAGTCAAGCCTGGTATTTTGGTTGCGCTTTTAGAAGCAAAAAAGAATGAATGAAAATATGTAAATAAATGAAGCCGGAGATGAAAAAGGTGAAAATATGAACTTGAAAAGTAGCGTAATGTTTCGTTTTACATCATGGTCCTTATAGCCTGTTCTGTTACCGAATGAAATCGGGTTTTCAGTTTAAACTACGATCGCAGTTTTCTTGCGAAATCGCACCAAAATATGAATGTAAATATTCACTCGTATGTGGGATACTGAAGTACTAAAGCCAATGACACATCGATGCTAGCCCGCGATACCAAAACTTGAATGAGTTTGCTCGTTGGTTGGTAATGACACTGTGTCAGAGGCGGGCAGCTGCTAAACCACACGTCCTAACCCTGCCGCGTTCTGCAACAGACTGTCGATTGTGCTGCAGGCAGCAGACCAGGCGATCGAACTCGTATAACCCACGTGTTATCACGACACCAGCTGTGGCGTATCGTACGTTTTACTGCATGACGTTCTTGCAAACCCCTTTCTTTTACACCTTCTTACAGTCGTTGTAACAATAACAATAAACAATAAAAAATATAACTGGCCCCTTTGAATCTACAGTAGTGGTAGTCTACGCCATAAAAGTCCTTGATAAATTAATATTATGTTACGTTACGTCAGTAGGTGTGGATTGTGCACTGATGATATACTTTAATTTTAACTGTTATACTACATTCACAGAAAGTGTGGAATCTTTTGTCATTGTAAATCGTTCACAGTGGTTTGCCTGTTCAAAATTAAAGTACTTAAGCCCGGGGTCTTCATACTGCAATGAAGAATCTTCGCGCAAGTTGAAACACATAGTCGAATTACTGCTGAGGCATCTTGAAGGTACAGCCGATGCACTACTCAGGGTACGAGACTAGCCAACTTCAGGACGTGACCATAACCCTCTCAGAACAAAGGTCAACCTGCAATGAATAATAAGAGACATCATTATTAACATGTCACGCGCATGTCGGATTAACCTTTGTACGGTGACGGCATTCGTTCAGTGTTCTTGTAATACTGTATTAGGTCGCACTAGCTTTGTACAGTTTGCTGCGTTCCTGATCGCTACCAGCAGTAGAAAGAGCAACCTCGACCCAAGAAATTTTGCCGGAAAGGCAACGTTCGACCTGACCTCGGTGCCCCCGTACACTCTACTGTTCTGAGCAGCAATTCGCGATGTTTTTCGTACTTTTGCCCTTGTTTTTAACTAGGGTGAGTTCGAAGATCCAAGTCTTTTGGGATGTTGACGCCGTCCAAGACTGCTTGACGCCGGAGATGGAAGCACTGTGCTCATTCAAAGTGCTGGTAAATATTCAGCAATCAACACGGCGTCACATCCCGAAAAACTTGAATCTTCATCAACACCGCTGTGAGGCTTCAAATTTCGTATGGTACAAAACCCACTGAAAATTTATTTGGCAGTTTCCACTGATTACACTTCCATTGATCTACTACCGTACGTTGCAGCTGTTGAGGGAATACTCGTATATATCTCACACTGCACACTATAGTAGTTATGGAAGGACTATTCACTACGACAGGCACACCGCCTGAGTTAGCAGTAACTTCTTTCGCTAAAGGTCGAGACTGCAATACCGACCGAAGGGTAGGTATCTGTCGCCATCGTTTAGTGCTGTCATGTTTCCATGTATTTGTAACTGTCAACAACTGCTACAGCAATCGCAGTAAGGCGAGTGTTAAGCTTTTGTGCATATTGATTTTGCTACTACCACCATGCAACTGGCCCGGGCAGAATGTAAGATACGTGCACCATAGTGCATATTCTTGTCACTGCCTTAGTTCTTTACAATCCTTTTCAGTTCTTTAGCTTCACAGTAATTAATGATGAGACCTTTTATCCCTTAGAGTGCCGTACTCTTATTTGTCCATAAAATACATACCTTAAGAACATTGTTTTTTTTTACGCAGTTAATGTTTATTAATATCCCAAATGTTGACTGCATGAAATAGACTTACTCTTCGCGCCTTTCTGCCGATTACATTTTCCTATCCACATCCTCTCACCCACAGTATCTGAAGCCTTTCATCTTAAGGCATCCCACCTAAATATCTAAGAATCGGAGCACAGAAGACATTTTGTGCTGTATGGGTGTTGAACTTGCTTTCTCAAATTACGGGACGAACACAGACTGGGGAGATTTAAACGACAGGTTGGTGACGAAGATATTTGGGCCTAAGAAGTTGTCGACTCCTCATCAGATATTAGGGTGTAATTTACCAAAACGAAGTGAACTAATATTCTCATACGCATGTAGTAAAATTCCATTTCTTATGGAAATTCTGCTATGATGTATTTTGTTAGTAATAATACTCATACGTTATTAAAATTAACAAATTAAAAGTCTGTGTAAACTTCATACATTGACTTTCCATTGAAGCGAATGGTGGTGTGTCTGACAGGAATTTTATGGCAGTATTAAATTATTAAAATTCATAAAAATCATTACTGAATTTGAATTTTTGTATACATTTAAACTGAACCGCAGTCCAGGCTTGGTACTGTGGTCTGGATTCACGTACTTCGTTGTACTTTATCTGCTGCAGTGACAGCGTCATTGTCACGTTGACAGCTGGGACCGTGCGTGCTGTCGGGAGGGGTTGTTGACTTAGAGGTTACCGTTCCGGTACCAAAACTTAGGCCTAACTAGTTGGACAACAGAACTGTCATTTAAGCTCTTCGTTTGTGTGTGCATGAGAGCTGGTCTTTCACCTTACGGTTAGAGCATAATGTAGGTAGGCCTAGAATTAGTTAGGTTCAGGAGAATATCTGGATGTTGAAGACGGGATGTCACAATGGGTTGTAAAAGCGCTTCGTAATGTTTACTCTTCACCGATTAGTGTTTGAATGGTAAAAAAAGACTGTGGAAATGGGCTTAACATGTAGCATGGATGGGAGATTAAAAATGCATACCAAGTGTTCGTTGGAAAGCCTGAAGCGAAGAGGTCCCTTGGCACACTGAAACGTATGTGAAAGAATAATTGTAAATAACATGATTGCACGGTTTTACAGTAAGGTTGATAATGTGTGCTGAATTTTTTGAACACGGCGGTGAACCTTCGGGCTTCATAAAAGGTTGCGAATTTTGTGATCAGCACGGACTTCACTTTCCCAGATGAATGAATACATTATTTTTGAGTTTTATTTCAGCGGCAGTTATCAGGAACGTCAGGTACAGATAAAGTATCTAGGAGCCTATGTTAGACCAGTGTCCCTTACTTTGTTTTTTCTCCCCATGGAGGAACCCCTAAAATAATTGTTCTTATCTCGAGGAACCCCTAGCTACGAAAACGTTTACTAGCCGGAAAAGGTGGAGAGCGAGGAGCCTTCTTATCGCTACCAGTGAGGCGGTTCTGTAGCAATTCAGCACGAACATAGACAGTTACAACAGGTTATGACCTTAAATACGAACTGACCAAAACCAGACGAAAAGACAGGTGATAGCGCACGGAGATTATTCTAATGTGGCCAATTGCCGGACAAAAATCCCCGCGATATTTCGAGGGACATTTGCAAATTTTCGCTGTAATTTCAAAATATTTATGTATTCCACGATTTCTCGCGGGAACCCTGTTTGGGAAACACGGAGTCTGACCGATCCTCTCAGTTTCACTACGCACTGCCACAGTTCAAGCCGAGGCACCATTAGATGAAGGGGCTTGCTGAACCTTACATGCACTCCGGGCGCAACAGAAAGACAGACCCCGCGCGCTCTACTCGTGTAACAAGAACGAATAGATTAATAAAGGGCTAAGGACCCAAGAACCATAGCAAACTTCATGCTCGACAGAGGACATTGAACCCAGCTGTGAAGTGTTGTGGAGAGGCCGTTCACTAACATTTTGAAAGGCGTGTGAACTTGTAGTTGTTTCGAATCACAGCTCTTCGCAAATAAAACATCAATCACGCTGGCGTATAATTTTTGTAACATTTACGTAGGTCAATGATTCATGTAGCTAGGAGTGTAAAAATAACAAACATATGTGGATGTACTCAAATATCAACGACAGATGTCAGAAATCAGTCTGTGGTAACAATAGTAACTCAGTAAGCAGAGTACCTAGGCTGCGAGTGGGCGATCGGGCTTATTTTGCGACAGAAGCAGGGATTTTTACTTTTGTCATAGCGTCCAAACCGGCGGAGTGGCCCACGCAGCCTCTTTTTCAAAGTAATCGGGGTTCTTTCCGAAGGACAAACGCCGAGGAGTGAAGCTGATCACTCAGTTGTCTCTGGTACCAAGGTTAAAAATCGAGTAGGTGTAGCCCCGCTTCGTCTTACGTCTTCATATCGTGTTCCTTAATGAAGGAAGACAACGGTTTTATCTACTTTGGGCGATTTTACATGTCTTACACTTTTCTTGTCTCAGTGTAGTAAAAAAGTGATCCCGTTACAGGCCCTGTGGGGCCCAGAGGGTGGGTAGAGGTATAGCTCTACTCTTGCATGACCGCGGCACTAGAAGGGAGTGAGTGGTCAGCAGCAAGCCCCGGCCGCACTTTACCCCCTGGAAAGACCCGGTACCCATTTACAGGAGGCTGGGTGGGCCCCAGGGCCGATCTGGACGGGTGGAAAGTCTCGTCCCCACCGAGATTCGATCCCGGACCGTCCAGCCCATAGTCAGTCGCTATGCCGACTGAGCTACCAGGCCCACCTCAGTGTAGTGGCCACGCAAATTTTATAGCAGAATATTTACGATTTATTATTCTTTGTATATAGTGTGAATAAAAATTCCATTCCTCTCGGTTTTGTTGGTTTTAAAGCGATGTTCCGGCGTCCATAAAAACTATCTTCGGGCTGTAAAATGTCCTGGGTTTTTTCCAAATCATATAAAGATAAGACATTTCTAAAAATGCATGCGGATGTCCGACTCTCCCACGATGACAGGATACGTCTGTAGGAAAGGGAAATCCATCAGCCAGCCACTAACAGGATGGAATTGGAGGAGAGAGACAGGAAGATGTGTAGATCAGAGATTATACGAGTCCCAACTGAGACTGTGAAGGGCGAAGAGCGGATATGTAAAGTAAAATAAGTGAACTGAGCGTCTGAGTTTGAGTAGCAGTTTGCCTATTATTATTATTATTATTATTATTATTATTGTTGTTGTTGTTATATCATCATCATCATCACTTTTTTATCCATATAATAATTTTGTTATCTGAGTTATCTCATAGAAATATTAATAAATTACTCTGCTCTTTTGACTGCGTGCGTTATGGGTTAAAAATTAGTATTCCTCCCCTTCTCCCGTCAGATGTTATCAAGTGTCCCGGTTTTCGTTTCTTAAAAAATGGGGTCCCTCAGCCTGATTTACGAACATCCGTCAAGGACGCCTGTGTGCAATAGACCGAACTCTTCTCCGCCATGTTGCACGTAATACTCGTAATTAGATCGCACATGTATTGAATCACATTAACGTTCATTCTCTTTTAAAAATCTCTGAATATAGAGTCATTTTTTTTCCGACGACTATCGGGTTGCCACTTACTATCAGCTCGTTTGTCGTCGTAGTTACGTAGCCCACTCGGCGAACCGGCCACACACAGGTCGCGGGCCGCGGGTATTGACCAACGAGGGTCGTCACATAAAACAAGGGCCTCATGTTTTGAACATGCAATAACGTTTTCTTCAGTAATAGAACGAGACACGATTGTCAGTAGTCTGTTCCGTTACTTCGTAAACTTATTAATTCCTGTATAATTAACAGTGGATAATTTTACAGGAATTGATAAAATCTACATAAGCCTACAGAAAATATAGAATTAGTTCGCATTTTGCGAGATCCGAAAGGTTTTTGAACAAAGAGAAGTGTTGCCATCATCTGTTACGTCCCTTCAATTTGCGGCTCTGCAGTGCGCCTGTTACTCCATGGATCGGAGTCATTCAGACGCCAACAGTTAACTCACCTTGTCGAGTTATTTCCCGCCTTGTACGGAACGTGAAGTTTCATTACTGTTTTCACAAAATCCTGCCACTGGCCCTTATCTTGAGCAAATTTTTTCAACTCACACCATCCTTCCATTTATTTAGGATCCACTTTAATATCATTCGCAATCCGAAATTGTTTCTGCCCTTTAGATTTACCGATAAAAGTTTTGTGTGCATTTCTCATTTCTCCCATGCAATTCAAAAACTATACTTGTAAATTAAAAACCTTATAAAGCAGCAACAGTTTTCCCTAGTGCTTTCAGAACAGATGTGGAACAACAACTGATTTATTACAGTCTACTTGTCAAGCACCAATCTGGTGTGGGAAATATTCACGCTTTCATTTGGGCAAGAAGCGTAATGCACTTCTTAAAATTTCATTTCACTTGTTAGGATATGACATGATTACATTTTCCGCCGCTTCCGCCGACTCCCTCTGGAGGCAGCTGAATTTCCTAGTCCCAAATAGTCTGGCGTCCATGTAATCAGTGACAGACCTTACGCCGCTCCGAAATGTGGTGTGAGCGGTTAATCTAACACAGACTGCCTTTGAATTTCATCCCGTTTACAGGAAGTTAAAGCATTGTTGGTCTACGAAAAACATTTTAGTCAAAGCCGTTAAATAAATATCAGTGCACCAACCTGCTAGTTCATTGGCCCTGAACACACTCCTGAGTTTTTCCCAACATCTTTTTTTTTTTTTAAACAGGATTATTTGCCGTTTTGTAGAACTGGGGTTTTCCGTTGAACACCGACTGGCTCGACATTTATAAACACAAGACACGCAATGTACGTATTACGTAACGTCGAGGCGCGTTCCTTTAACCATTTTTGCAGTGGAAAAGCAATTACTATTACATATTGTGTGTGCGTGTGTGTATTTGTAGCTCTAGGTATCCAGCATGCAATTTGCATGCACCTTAATGTCGTCTCTGGCCTTCGCGGCTCTAAAATGTTTTTCTACATTATCTGATTAATGGTAGGATTTTCGAAAACCGTTAACAGCCATAAAATATGTTTTGATTTTCTCTACAACTTTTGTCTGAAATATTGTTCATTTAAGAACTCAGCGAGATATGATAAAAAAATTTATATTCTTCACGTAAAGTACCCGTCATTTTTGTCCGATATTAATGAAACTTGAATTTTTTTCGCTATAAATTAGAAAAACAATTAATTATAAAATTTCATGAAAATCCGTCCAGTGGGAGCGGAGTTCCATTCGAACGGGCTGACAGACGGGCAGACATGACGAAGCTAATAGTCGCTTTTCGCAATTTTGCGATCCTGCCTAACAAGATTCTCCCAGAATGACATTGTTGTCATACGCGGTGTAAATGAGAACTTTGCTCTTCTGCGATGTTACGCAGCGCAGTTTGATAGTTTGTTACCGACGTTCGGACAAACCATCGGTACAATCTTCGACGGTCAAGCAGTCCAAGAAGACTTGGAATGCCTGACCATCGACAACTAACTACCTGCCTAATTGCATAACGTTCTAAAAGAGCGAAGATCTCAGTTTGATTTCTGTTGGTATAAATGGCCTTGAAGTCACACTTTGTATTAGGCCTGTGCATCCAATCACGAGTATGACTACGGGTGTTCTGACTATGGTTTTGTTTACATCCTTCTCAGAAACGGCCAGATATGACCTTCAAATAGACCAGATTCTTTGCTACATCATTATTCCCGTATTCAAATCACCTGTTCTTTCGTTTATGTAGAAAAACGAACTACAAAACTCGCAGAATGTGTAGGCATCACAGACAACAAAGCGCCTCAGCTGGATAGGCATTTGTATCGCAGCTTTTAATAAATTGTGACTGAAATAATATAGTTGTTTCTTGTACGCGTTTTCCTTCAATTGAGACGCTGTACATACCTTTAATGTTTCAAAATATGACACGCGGTAAATAACTTTTTTTCCTGTAATGGAGTTTACAGGGCCGTCAGCAAATTATTAGAATAACGAAAATAACGAGTCGAAATGAACAAAACTGAAATGGACCAAACAAGTTGCTGAATAGTTAACAAAAATGAATAAAAGGAGGAAACGGAGGAAAAGGAACAAGGACAGTCTTCAGTCGCGTTGCAGGTAGCCATGAAGACAGCTAACTTTCGCACGTATAAACTGCTCGTCATTAATTTCGTATGAAACATAATAAATGTAGGTATTATTTTACGATCAGGCTAGGAGAGACATACACATCATGACATGTATTTGCCAATTAGCAATACTGTATCAACTGTTAGTGTCTAATAAGAATAGTATTCTTGTCAGGTTGAACTGCAAAGGAGGTGGCTGTTTCTTTTAGTGTCTCCACACATAACTCCGTATTAGTATGGGAACACTAAGGAGAAGTAGATAAACATGAATCAGGATATTCGAAGCCAAAGTCAAAAAGCAAACCTACTGGGAATCCGAAGAATCGAAACCTGCACAGTGTATGGATACCACTGCAGAAGCCGAGTTTCCGTAACGGTGCGGATTTGAGAGTGGACGTAACACACTAGGCAGTGACATGTAACGTAATCAGTGTGGCGCGTTCGAGTAATGTTTGTATCTCCTTGGCTATCCTAACAGCCTCACCATTTCACTCGAAGAGGGCGCGTTTATGGCGATTTAATGTCGCCGGGAATACACGTATTTAGATCTTCATGTAAAGTGCCCGATTTTAGCCAAATCAGTATTTTATCGGCAGACTTTCATAAAAGACCCAAACATCAAATTAACGGAAATCCGTCCAGTGTGAACTGCGTTGGTACATGTAGACAGACATGTAGACGAACGGGCAGAAATGGCGAAGGTAACAGGTGCTTTTCAGGAATATGCGAACGCGCATAACAATACAAACTACATATGTAGACTAGGAATGTATGCACCGTGAACCGATAGGTGTGACTCAGCAGTAAAGATTACTAATAAATATGAACAAGACAGGCATTCTACGTGTAACATCACATTGAGGCGCATTTGGGCAATCACTGTGGGCCGTGGAAAAGCAATAAATATCACATATTCTAAGTGTCTGTAAGTAGCTTTTGGTATCCAGCATATAATACCCATGCGCCATATTGTCATCTGTGGCCTGTCCGGCTCTACACTATTTTTTCATATTATCTCATAAACGGCACGATTTTCGAAAAACGGCTATTTAACATAAAATGCGTGTTTTGATTTTCTGTACAGCTTCTGCCTGAAATATTTCTCATTCTAAGAATAACTGAACGAGATATGGTTATAAATGTATTTTGGTCTTCATGTAAAGTACTCTTTTTTTTTTGCCAGATTTCAATGAAACTTGAATTTTCTCAATAGATTTTCGAAGCATTGTGAAATTTCAAGTGTAATGGAAATCCGTCCAATGGGAGCCGAGTTATTCCATGCAGACGGACGGAAGGACAGACGGACAGACATGACGAAGGTAATAGTCGCTTATCAAAGTTTTGCGAAGACTCTTAAAAATTGGCGATATTTAAGGAAATTAACTGGTACATGTATAGCTCATTATTCCGTCAGTTGTAGTGGAGATTTTAGCGCTAGAGTTCAGGAATTCTCAAACACCGGACTCCTGCTACATATAGCAACTTCCTACACAGTTTAAATTAAAAGAGTGCACGTAATGTGAGTTGTAACAGAATGTAAGTACATTTGGACAAAAATTTAAGACGAAGTTGCTGGCATTCCAACAGAGAGTAGTTTATCTCCGGACTGTATTTCAGAGCGTGCGGCGCCATCGCTCGCTCTGAAGCAACGTTGTCGTCCGCTCTACGGCGAGCAGTCCGGCGATAAAAATATATTTCCTGTACCACAAATTCTTCCGTTAGATAAACTGCGCTCGTCTGTTAGAGATAATTGGTTAACAGTTGGCAATCTGCCGTAGAAGGTGACGTGCCATGTTACTGGAAACACTGTATTGTACATTTACCGTGTGATCTTTTGGGTTGTTGCACCGTGTGCTGTGGTAGGTGGTTGCAAACGTTTTGGAGGAACCTCCTGCCTCTTTGATGACGGTTCAATTCTGCATTAAAGTATACCGATCTACAGATCATGTCTCACGGGATTAAATTCTTTGCTTGCTCACCGAGCTTTCTGTCTGATCATACACATTAAACAACTTCGCTCCGATTGAATGTGATTTTACTAAAGTTCCTAGTACCATGGTTTATGTTTATAGATCAAGTTTCGTTTGGGGAAGGATTTGGCCACATTTTTACGCGAAGGTCCTATCTTGTTCAATACAAGCTGTTCCTGCTTGAAGTACCGGTATATGCCTACCAATGCAGTGTGTCGGCCTCTATATCAATATATTTAGGTACAGTTGGGTTTTCCGTATTCATCTCCCAAGGACAGTGTAGCAAACGGAACGAATTCATTGTTACACATAGTAAAGATCAATAAAACCAATTACCGCGTTCATCTAACACAACATATATCTTTTAGGTATAACTCAGCTACATTTTCAACTTTTCAAAGTGTCACCATTTGGCTGCGTGTAATAAGTAAAAAGATAAAACTTTACAAATAGCATTAAGTGGTCAATTTAACACAAATGCGTTTTGATTCAAGAGCTACATGTTTTGGCCTAGAGATCGTCACTCATCAGGCTAAAATACGAAGTCACTGAAAATCGACTAAAAATGAATATACAATACATTGTGATGTTTGTGTTTTGTTTTGTGGGATCCCACACGCTTAAAATTAGTTTTATTTTACAGTAAAAGTTTTTAGTTTTTCTTTGTAAAATCTGTGCATGTTCGATGGTAGCTAAATTGTAAATATAAGGTGATAATAATAGTATTTTTTAATTGCTTAAAACCGGCTGGATATGTTGTATGTGTAAGTATCCAAGTATTAAAACGGGTGTCTCAGGCGTTGGTTGCCAACTTAGACTGGCTGGTATTCACACGTATCACGTCGAGTTTAGAAATTTATTATAGCAGAGTGTTGTGTAATTTTAATTATTCTTATCACTTCTGTTTTGTTGATTATTTGGGTTTCTTTCAGTGTTCTTAATCTGTAGAAATATAGCTACAAAGTGTTGAGTAAATAGACGGGCTATCATTGTCGTGTTTTGTGATGTTGGTGCCTACAGTAATGTACGTTGCAGTGCACAGCCTAAGAGGTACAGTACAGTCGATAGTATCTCACGATCCAATGGTTGGAGTTTGAGCTGTACATCATTCAGGTATATATATATATATATAGTCGCATTAATTAGGCTGAAGGCAATTTTGAAATTTCAGACAGTCATGTTTTCCTGGTGTGACGCGTACGTTAGAGAATCCATATATATAATTGCGTAGCTATATAGAAATATAATGTAACAATAGAAGTTGGGGGTTTTAATTTGATTCTTGTAAATTTCGTACAGTTGGTATAATAAACTAACAATCGATAATGTTATAAAACCTACGTGAATGTTCGGATTGGTGGAGCTAGTTGTAATTACCACCCGTAAATACAACACTTGTAAATACAGTTTTAGTCGTAAGTGTAACTACTTTATAATAAAAGTGTTAGAATACTTGATGCAGGATATACGTGGGATTCCAGTGCTTAACACCTTACTTGTTTTTCAAGTGTCCCTTTTATCTTTTTACTTCTTGTGCGCAGCCCAATGATGACTTGTTGGAAAGATAAGACGGTTAGCCTAATTATATGGATTATATCTCAAAAAATATGTGTTGTGTTAGACGGGTGTGGGAGTTGGTATTATTGCTTTAATGCTAGTAACATAGCAGGCTGAATCATCTCAAGACAAAGATCATGCATTTCTTCGACTTGAGGTTTAAGATTAAAATATATAAAATATAATGTATTCGTGGTACATAATGGTTTTGGGTTCAGGGCCCAAAGATTTAAGTATAACATGCCTCCAAATAGTGTGTAATGACCTTGTAGACTACACGGGGAGAGAAGAGCAGAGCAGAAACGCGGGGATCTGAAGAACAAAGAGTTCAGGAGATTTTCTTGCTTTAAGTGACGTAAAAGAACAGCGTAATAATGAATATTACATAGTGACTGAACTTCACAATTTTCATTGGTTATGTAATATTGCTGTGGTCATTAAAGCCAGAGAAATGAAAGAGACGGGGCGAATTAAAAAAAAAATAATAATACACATTAGATAAACTGTAAACGGACCAAAGCTTTGGAAAAACCGAAGGAAAGAAATTTAATGAAGAGATCTGGGCGTGTACATATTTTTATTAACATTTTAAAAGCCAGTAGTAAGTACATGTACCATCTACTGTAAGATTAAGATCTCTGAATTTCGCCACACAGTGCGTTCATTGGCTTCGTATGACAAATTAAATATGTCTGTCTAATGGACACATCCCATGTTCTCGGTGAGATACGAACTGAAGTTTTGTATGGAATTTTGAACAGAAGTGCACAAATCCAAAGCGACATTTCGCCAGGACGATTAAATATTGTACTACGGTCTTCAGTACGGAACTTCCTCCATGTCACCCCTCTGACGCCTAGAGCTTTGCTGTGGCGTCTAGATTTGTGGTAAATTTGTAGACATCTGATGTAGATCACTGACAGTATTCCAAGCGTTTGAATCTTCAGTTTTTTTTGCCATGGCGCAACAGCCGTAATGAGTTAAGGCCTCCTTATTGTCGAGGATTCATGATCACACACACAGTTAGACACACCACGCTCGGCACGACTCCTCTGGACGAGTGATCAGCCCGACGCAGAGACCTCTACCTGACAACACACAACACTCGCATGAGATATCTATGCCCTCGGCGGGATTCGAACCCACAATCTCAGCAGGCGAGCGGCCGCAGACCTTGGACCGCACGGCCACTGGAATAGGCGGATCTTCCAATTATAATAAGAATTTCTGTACGGACGGTTTGGACTGAACTGTATTATGCATGTTCCAGCAGCGGCTCCCTTCAAACACATGTTCGTTAGCGGTGTAGCAGCAGATTTACTACCAAATGTACAAAGTCCTTTCTTAAGTTAAGTGCACACTGTGCTACACGGGTAAATTTCGTATGCCCATCTTGTCATGAGAGGTCAGCCGACCTTTGTTCTTTTTAAATTCATAAATCAGTAACGTCAACATTGTGACCGTGGGAACATGTGAGGAGTCACTGGGGTCATTTAATATAGGTTCGTGACATTTTGTGTGATGATAAATCTTCCTCCATATGTTAGTTTTCATTTTGTAGGATGTTACAATAAAGTGTGTCCCAGTTCGGCACATAACTGCGCGTGTTTCAAAAGCATTATGTCTGACTTTACAAATGTCGCAGTAGATTATATGCACCTATTGCACATACAAATGTGTTGACCTTCAACCAGTCGATTATTGCCCTACTTATCACAAGAGACATGTCGCGGAAAATTACTTGTCCTTCTTTGTTTACTGAAATGTTCAGCCTATTGAGTACTGTTACGCATAAAGTTGAAGATTTTACCAGGACCTGTACCGTAATACCAGTTTTTGTACAAAGAGCAGTTAAAGATTTTAATTTTCGGAATGATTGCTGTATTTTGGTATCGACGCCTGCAAAACTGGTGAAATGTTAGTGTGGGCCTTCAGATACCCACTTTTATTGAAGTGTAATCACAATTTTCAGAGAAGAGACATGAGGATGGACAAAGAAAGACAGAATCTGGCATTATTAGTTTATTTAAAACTCTGCATTTCGCGTAAAACCGTCAAAAAATACCATAAATCTTGACTCGCATTGCCACTCCTTATTAGCTGCTCGTCTCTTCTGTAATGAACAGCTGTTTTAATAGCTGTATAAAAGAATCTTCCGAGGGCATCGCAACTTCTCCTTATATGTGATCGATTTCTTCACATGATAAATCAGGCTGTCGATTTTCATTATCATCGTATTTAATACATCCTTGGTTGCAGGCTTTAATATCTTCATTAGAGCACTCTCTGAGCAAGTTTCGGGACAGCATGTGGTCGGTCGGTAATGTGAATGGTTTTCAACGGAATTAGTTCACTGCATCGAGGGGTGGGGGGGGGGGGGGGG
>Ga0123352_10007813_pt1 | contig 16559 bp, 8 predicted proteins | sample TergutLab28metaG_FD_89700 | JGI IMG/M metagenome (GOLD analysis project Ga0123352, IMG submission 89700) | Labiotermes labralis P1 segment gut microbial communities from Petit-Saut dam, French Guiana - Lab288 P1 | ecosystem: Host-associated > Arthropoda: Insects > Digestive system > Gut ... | reverse complement strand
GGCCATTATCTCCGTAACCGTTCAACTTTGGACATAGGTGTTTTGGGTTATATCGGTATACTTTAACATAAGGAACACCCTCCCGAAGTCTGGCACATTCCTCCTGGGACACCCTGTATAATGCATAATGCGGTTCACTTAAGGCTACAGACACACACTCAGAATATGTAATACTTATTGCTCTTCTACAGCAACAGTGGTTACACGATCGCGCCTCAGTGTTAAGTTAGACGTACGTGGCCTGTCTTGGTTTCTTTGAAAACTTTTGCAGCTTCATAGGACAGATGTGTTAAATTAGCGCTTCAGCACCATGAACTGTCATCGTTATTGATCTGCATCCAGTTTCAGGTCCCCTTGGCAGCGAATATTAAATTAGTCTTCTGGGATTTGATGTTGTCATGTAGTTCGGTAACTGATACCATTGTTTCAGAGTAACCTGTTGCGACCATTTTCACGGTAGACGAATGAGACTTCAAAATACTTCAATTTTAACGTACACTCCCATTAAAATCTTGAAATTTATTCAATGATTCCGTACAGAGAGGCTACTCTATGCAGCCAAGAAATATACCGTTAAATCAATATGACATATTCTGGGTAGTGACACCGTGTAGTTTCGTAGATACCAACGTTCCGGAGCGACCTTCTGCCTCCATATTCAATGAAAAATAGTGTTTTTGAAGCTGGTGGCTGAAGTTTCCTATGAAACGCATGCGTTTACCAAGCCGTGTGGCTTCATATTCCATTCATCTAATTAAAGTAAAAGCTGGCCTGTTCGAAAACGTGAAGACATGGGAGTAGCAATAATGCACCATTCTTTCTTAACCTTGGTACTAGGTGCAGTTGAGTGGTAGCTGTGTTTCGCAAGAGTTTTACCCGCTGGGAGAAAATCCCACTAACCGCTTTTCCAGTTGTGTAGTTACCGACGGATACATATATCTGTTACTTACCCTTTTATTTATCTATATGTGGTATATTTTTCCCAACAAGGTAACATGTTTTTGCAGGAGTTCAGTTTTATTCTTTGGCGCTTTTGTCATTTTAATGCGACTTCCTCTGCTGACCGACACATAAAGTTAGTTACACTGTACAGAAAATAGTGTTCGTTGAGGTGACTGTGCAGGTGTTTGAATATGTTTCATCACACGTGGCCTTCGTTGAAAACTTCATTCAGTGCCGCCTTACAATCATTTTATTTAACACATTCTGTTTATTTCCTTGATTAACACGGCACTCCACGTTTCAGAGGAATCTACTACTTCCAGTTTTCAGGGTGGAAAAGATTTCATCGAAAATTTGGTTACCACGAACCAAACTACATTGTAACAAACCCCTGAACCCTACTATTATTTTGATGGAACAAATGCAACAAAACTGAAATTCCGCGGTTGCAAAATACTTCTTTTAAAGTACTTGTCGGAAACATACAATGTCAGCGACTTTGTAATTGTGTGATATAGCTGAGAAGCGCCCATATTTCGTGGATACCTTTAATTTTAATAACGGGCTTTCATGGTGTTTTTATAATGCTTATGGCCGTATTAACTTAACGTGACTGAATAAACATATCTTTCTAATTGCTTGGAATACAGAGTGTCCAGAAATCAGGGTTGTAGGAAGCCAGAGTTAGTGATCCGTTGTACGTACAGGAAAAAAAAACGAATGGAGAAGAAGGGTCAATGAAAATGTTTGTCGGTAAATTTACACGCTGGATTTTTTTAAAATCAAGTGTAGCCTATAGCTGATTTCAGCCAATACCAACCTGGGCGTTTTTGGAGTTACATCCTGGCCCAGTGCCCAAGAAAGCCATCATTGAAGGCATAAAAAACAGTAATTCCCTAATACGTCAGTGCTTCTTGTTTGTAAAATTTCCGTTTTGTCATTTTCTAACTTCAAAAGTCTCCCCCTCCCCCGGAAATTAAGGACTGATTGCTTGAACCCTAAAACCACTATATTTGATGCCCACCAACCTAATCTTAGCGGAGGGGAATGTGGTAAAGGTGCCCTATGTGCATTAGATGAAATCTTGCAGCAAATCATTAGAGTTTTTTCCAGAAATGCTGAGATGTGTATGAGCTGAAAATCCATCATGCCAGACAAGAAGTGTCCATTAAAATGTACTGACACAAACTTTGGCAGTTAACCTGCATTTCTGTTTTCTTTTTATCCGCCTTCCCCACCCCAAACTGTTTATAATGCTTAAGATCAAATAACCTCCGAGAACCAAGATTGACTTTCTAGACGTCCTGCGCCAGTTTACCGGAACTGTGTGGTTAGTTGAAATTCTCTTCACAATTGAGAGCCAGAAAACGACCTTGTGAATGGCTACTTAATGACACTATTACTTCTTTGTAGATTAGGTTTTTGTTTGCCAATCTGTAGACCAAAACTGTTGCTTTCTGTAGGTATCTGATGTCCAGAATTTTTAGAACTATGCCGTCTGGATTTCTCCACTATTCGTGGTCTTTGCTTACAGTGTTGCTGTCAGAATGTATGAAGTAAGTGTACAGACATTTCATAGATTCTGAAACATGTTACACAAAGGGGTTAAAAAGTCTTCAGTAACTTTTTACATTATTCCAGTTGATCCTAGTGACCAATGTATTCGTCGTTGCAAGGGAGTCTGTAATTTATTGTCAGATCAAACTGGATGTATTTTATAATTGAGTGGAAACAGAGGAGTTCTGTCACGATTAATTATTCAGTTGCCCACCAATTTCCCTATAAGTAGGTTAAATTACATAACTGTAATCCATTACTTTTGTTTTTCATTAAGGTTATACTTTTTTTAAAATTACGGCTTGCCTGACTGAGAAATATTTTCCAGTTGAGAAGTGCCCTGGAGCAGCCTTGTGTATGTTTGAGCTTGAAATTAAGATTCCATGTAGTTCTGTAGATATGGTGACGTCCATCTACCAGACTATACGGCGTCACATCCCAGAAGACTGTAATCTTAATGTATATCACAACGTAACCTCAGATTTCTGTTTATTATTTGCTGTACCGGGAAGTTGGTGTAGTCGATTTTTTATTTTAACGGATTAATGATACTTACTTGCTACGGACGCGAAGACGGTTTTAGTACGGAATGATTGTGCTTCTTTTCCATAGTAAAATGAATGATTAATTCTTTTTAATTTTATGAACTTACAGACACGCAGCTGTATGATATTACAACGACTAAGTAAAATCTGGTTGCGAAATGGGGACTGCGGTCTTCTTATTCACCGTCATGAGAAATCGCTTATGTTGCTGTTAATTTCTGACATGAAGTACCGATGTTAAAAATTCTTGTCCACCCCCGTATTTAATTCTCCTCGTACACGTACATGGTGCAGCTTCCTCATGTCAGAAAAATAAAAACTGTAAATGACTGCCATATTTTAAATTTCTCACTAATTGCTCTGTATAAATTGAGGTGCTTGTTAAATTTTGGATCGTATTAGAGGTCTCACCTTAAGCATGCATAGTTGCCAACATACAAAATGTTCACAGATTTTTATACGTACATGATAGGAGGCAGTTTATATTAAACTGTGCATCCATGTGCGTTCATGCGTGGACGTGTGTGTCATATCATTTGCGCCGAAATGTTAAGTTATCACGCGCGAAGATTGCAGCTTAATATTTAACACAGTGCCTTCTGAAGAATAAATATGTAACTAATTCACTGTTTTGACAGAAACGAAGGGGGGGGGGGGAGGAAGATACAAAGAGAATAAAGGAATGACTAGATGGTAAATTTCAGGTTGAGAGCTAGACAAATTTTAAAATTTTTCATGATGGTTAAAAGAGGCTTATTAACATTTTTGAGTTGGCATCTATACATTTCGTTTGTATTAAAGTAATATGCTATGAATGGCATGCAGTAATATTTTTGAACATGTTTTTCTATAGGTTGTGTACATTAGAGAGTTTGTGTGCCTCTGAAACCTCATCCAAATACAGTAACATTGTAACATGAGTAACATATTTGTATATTTTTATAATATATACCTTGTGTACAGGAATTTGAAAATATATTAACAAATGGTAACTAGAAGTTATTATTTTACACCTTTCCTTCCATTTTGTCCCATTCATATTGATGTAAGGATCCTTCCCTTATGCTTACATTGCTGTTTACTAATTTATCAGAATTATGTTAAAAGAATCGAAAAGAATGAGATGGTTTGGGTATGTAGCATGTATGGGGAGAGGAGAGGTGCATACTGGGTCTTGGTGGGGAAATCTGAGGAAGGGACCACTTGGAAGGCCTAGGCATAGATGGGAGGATAATATTAAGATGGATCTTCAGGAAGTGGGATGTGGGGCATGGTCTGGATCGATCTGGGTCAGGAGAGGGACAGGTTGCGGGCACTTGTAATGTGGTAATGAACCTTAGTGTTCCATAAAATGCTGGGAATTTCTTGAATAGCTGAGAACCGGTTAGCTTCTCAAGAAGGGCTCTGCTCCATGGGGTAAGTAAGTGTTAAAACAGTTGTGAAGAAATGTCATTGCTGTATTCATTAATTAATAAAACTGAATAATGTAACACATCACGAAACGTAACAGCTGATTTTGTTGATTCAGATACACAGCAGTTCATGTTATTTCCCCTGTAAATATTTTATCTGATTCTATCTTGTCTTATCTTTAAAATGTTATTTGGTGATATAGCTATGTGCTATAAAACGGTGAATTTTCGCGTGCATCAGAGAGCCTAACTGAAGGCATAGAGGGGAGCATGGAGCTCAGAACATGGGACAGAGGGGAGGGCCAAGCATCATGCAGTCGCTGCTTTACCCACCGGGGATGAGCCCCTGGTATCCATTTGATTTAGAGGCTGTATGGTCCTCATAAGCACTGACTATCTGGAGGAAATCTGCAGATAAAATATTTTATATACTTTGTGAGTGGTTGTGTGCACATGACCAGGATTCAGTTTCAAAAAGGGAATTCCTTGCTCTGATGCCTGACCTTGATGTCCATGTGAAACTTAACTGACTATAGAATTATGACACAATATCTTGCCTTGCAAAAACATATATGCGATAACCACTTCTCTATTTTCTGTAACCTGAACTGGATGGATTTAAATAGGGAAGTCAAGCAGTACACATGCTTTACAGGGCATATAACTTTGTGGAATCCACTGTACCTGCTTTGCTGTGTAGTGTCCAGTAGCTGTGTCCACCGTACAGTAATCAGTTTTTTATTAACGCGGGACTCCTTGCCACAGAGCAGACGACATGAGTCACTGCGTACCAACCAGTGATGCTGTCTGCCCTGTAGTACTCATTTCCATGTTACAAGAACTGTATACAATATGGCATCTTGATGAGGAAGAGACGTACTGTGTGTGGAGTTATTAACAGATTTATGCAACAAAATCATATTTCAAACATAAAGTTTAAGAACTTGAACTGTATATTTTAATTACTCTGTAATGATTTGGTGCAATATCTACTGGAACATAAAGATGTAAATTTCTCCCAGTACTCGCCATTAAGGCACGTAAGTGCAAGCCTGGCTCCATTTATTCTTCACCTCGGCACTAGATGGAGGATGTGAATGTAGTGTGGGCACCCGCATTGTGTAGCAGGCTAGGAGGGTCCAAGAGCCAGTCTGGATGCTTTGGATGAGAGAAAAATCTGTTGCCCACGCCAGGAATCTAAGCATGATTTGAGTTTACCGTCCCATAGCCATGTCCGCAACAGGATAAACCAGTGTTAAGATGTTATTGACATCAACATTAAAATACATAGTACTGTTCCTTCTGGTGTTCTAATCTATGTCCTGTAGTACCCTTGGTGTGAGTAAACAAGTGAGATGTGTGCTGAGGATGAAGAAAGAGTTGAACATCAAGCATGTAATGCAATCTTATATTTACTGGACTGTGGATCATCTTGATAGTTGAATAAAGAGAGACCAACTTGATGTCACTTGCTTTATTATTTCATGTTGTGCATTAAATAATGAAATAAAAAAGCAAGTGACATCAAGTTGGTCTCTCTTTATTCAAATATGTAATGCAATATTCACAGCTGTATGGCAGTCTGTTATATGACAGGCATGTGGCTAGCTCAGTTTCTAAATAACAGCCTTAGTTGATACAGTATAGGTGTAACATTCTACTTAACTGGAGGGAAATTGTAGTGTAAAGTGGGATGGCGGATTTCTGAATGTGATATTGGTATTCACCTTTCTAGCCATGAAAAGCCACATGATGCAAGTCAGATAAGTAACTTGCTGGACGGATGGTAATAGTATTCCCATATGGGAGTGTCATGTTAAATTTGAGGATTACTGTGTAGACCTAGGTTCATATAGGTTTGTTGGACAGATTGTCGTGTATTCAGTTTGGTGATTTGTTGAGTTTACTTAGCCATGGTATTATTACTGCTGTTACTCAGTTTCAGGCTGTGCTCTATAACTGTTCAATGCAGAAGGGCTACACACTTGTGGTTGAATCACCAAGTGACATCAAGCAGCGCTATAAGGATACGTGCCTTGTCATTTTCAAGGTATTTGTATTTGTAGATTACGAGTCTGTAATATGTATTATAAGCAAGTGAATTGAAAGCGTATACTGCACATAAAAGCTTCAACAGTATGAAATTTAAAAAAAAAAAATAGTAATTTGTTAGGATGATAACATGTTAAAACCATAAAAATTAACACTGCTCACTAGCAGCTACATGTTTGGGAGCTTGGACACAGCAAGAGTTGAACTGAAGAAAGGTTTCACATAACCTTGTAGGCAGCTTCTTGCTTCATTGTATATTTTCTTTGTATCTGTTGCTTTTTGGAACATTCATTTTATGACATACTGAGAGAATATGCTGACAAATTAAATAATATTTACAGTTAAACTGGGCTGCCTGAGGGCTGAAGGACCCAGAATTAGTTGTGCCCCCTTCCCCTCAGTGCACCATTGTATGTGCATGTCTTGTTATGAGCTCTGTTTAAAGAAATTTGTTGTGTTTAAGTACATGCACGCATGCCTACATATATATGTATGTTCATGCTACATATTTTAATGAAGAGTTCACTTCAACCAAGGTATTTTTACACATTTGCAAATTTGAGATCAGTTCTTTGCCATACTGAGAAAGGAAGAGTCAAAGTATTGAATAAGTCATGTTTCTGGCTCTCTGAAAAGCCCAAAAGGAATGTAGGTATTTCAGTGGATAAAGGTTGAATGTGTTAAATGACAGAAATCACTGCCCTTGTTAGACCTTGGTGATGTCTTCAATCATCCTGCATTTGGCTGTGTATGTCTAATGGTGTATGGACACAAGAAAATATGTAGGTATTTGTAGTATTCATTTTTAAACAGTGCTTAAAAATTTTTTGTACACGTGTGTTACAAAATCAAACTGGTTTGACAATTTGAACTGTTAAAACATAGTAAGGCCTTTTTTTGGTCAAGTTGATGTTTGTATGTCTAGTTATGTATCTTAAAATTTAACATGAATGAAACTATCAAAAATTGTACACATACATGAAGTGAAACTTGAAGGTTGTGTATTATCCTTTTGTGTTTAACATTTTTGCTGTGTGATATGTTCCTTCTGGGACTGCACACCTCAGTTTAACTACTTAATTCCAACCTTTCTAAATTCTCTGCACCAACCAATTTCATATAAGTTACTGGCTTGCCTGTTCAGAAAAATCCAAATTTTATTATGGGGAATAATTGTTCTTAATGATAGTTTCTTGCATTTAACATTTACTAAATTCTTTGACTCTGGACATGTCACATCTGTGATCTTCACAGCACATTTCTTTAATTATGGTTACTTTGAAAATGAATGGGAGGTTCTAGTCTGGAGGTGGAAGCTAACAGCACCTATCTGGTTCGCTTGAGTGGGTTTCTGCGCTAATAACTGATGACAGAGGCCAAACTGGTCTCTGAAGTGTTTGTATATGTGAATAAGTTAGTGGAATGTGGTTACTAATTTTTTGTCATTTTCATTACCGTTTTTATTAGTTCAAAGTCCTAACACTTCCCTCCTGCCCTTTTGCTTATGACATTCAAAACAGTTTACAGGTGTATCACAAAAATGGCCACAATTTTAAGGCTTATTTTAAAAAATTTTTTTAACATGGAATTTTAGTTACTTATATATGAAATTCAACAGAACTGACAATATTCGACTATAAAATACAGTTTTTTATGTTTTGTTGAATGTGCATCCTTGTATAATCTTGTAAATAAAACCAACTTGGTACACAATTTTTCCTAGAGTTTATTTCTTTTCTCTACGTGTTTCAGATGACTATGTGCCCATCATCAGGAGAAATAACTGTTTCTATGCAACACTTGGTATTTGTCACTCCATGTGGATAACTGTCTGGTATACAGAGTCTGCATACCAGACAGTCATCCACGCAGAGTGACAAATACCAAGTGTTGCATACAGTTATTTCTCCTGATGATGGGCACATAGTCGCCTGAAACATGTAGAGAGAAGAAATAAACATATTAAGAAAAATTGTGCACCAAGTTGGCTTTGTTTACAAGATTATGAAATACTGTCTTGTGGTGCACTTTTTATTGCTCACAACTTTTCTAGTAATTTATGGGTGTGCCACATAAATTACCAGAAATTATATATTATAAGGCTCAGTAACATAACTTTTTGCTGATAGTAATGTTCCAATTTTGTTACCTGTATATGAAAGTGCAAAACTGGCACTTGTTCAGCTGGGAAATAGCTTTACATTTTTCTGATGCACTTTTTATCATGTAAACTTAAAAATCAACAAAGATCATTAACTGATTGCTAGGAACATCAGAAAAATAAACAGTCTACAAACTTCCTGAAATATGGGACCAGTCGTCGAACTTATGAATACAGTAACAATGGCAACAGTTCAGTCATAGTTCACAAGCCAGATGAGTTGACATCTAACCAGAAATTCTTCAAGTTCCAAGTATGTGTGTTATTGTGATATCCATTGGTGATGGGCTGCTGTACATTTTATATATATTTTACTCCATTTACAAGGAATGCTCATGTTGGTGGTGGTGGTGCTTACAGTATTGGTGGTAGCAGTGGTGGTACTGGTGTTGGTGGTGGGAGCAGGGGTGTTGGTAACAGTAGTGACATGGTACATTTTAGTAGACATTGATACTAGGCATAAGTATTGTGGGAGCCACTGGAAGGGAATGCACTTGAATTATCTGTCATTACATAATTGTGTGTTACTTTTCTGAAGACTGTTGTTCCTGGGCTTAATGATTTATCTACAAATAACATGAAGTAATAATAATAATGATAATAATAATGGCTTTATTTGGCATAATTGTGATGAAACTTGTGACTCTGATGGTGTATTCTAGCTTCCAAGCACTCAATTTGGAACATTGTCATATTTTGCTACATTTCAACCAAAAAATGACATGATGATATTTGCAGTTTGTAGTCTGTGTCTAGTAAGTTTGATGTTAATGATTGAGGCTGTGATTGAAATGGACTGATGCCAAAATAATCTAACTGTAAGGAAGCATATATATATATATATATATATATATATATATGAAAGTGTACTTTGAAGAATCAGAAAGGAATAACTTCCCCCACCCCCATTCCGACATTTATGTTTAACATATGCGTGTACATACTTTGAGATAAGAAATTGATTCAGGATAATTCATTCTGTGTTTTTAAAGCCTTCAAACTGGGTGGTTCGATTCCTGACAACGGCAAAAAATTTTCTTTTCTTGACTGTATCCAGGCCAAATTTGTGGCCTGCCCATTGTTCTGTGTAGTGGATACCATGGGCTTTGATCTGCAGATTAGAGTTGCTGGAATGTGGAGACAACTCTATGAGGTTTAGAGTGCAAGGAGTTATACTTCCAGTCCCCCATGTCTTCATGGCATGGGACTGAATTAAGTGCAGGAACAACTTTATATTTTTACAGTACAGACATGTGTTATGAACTGGGCTATGAGTTAAGAAATGAATATCATCTAGTGAACAGTACAGATTTTCATTTTCTTCTCGTTTTTCCTCTTTGTCTCTCTTTCCCCCTCCCCTTCCCATTTCCATTTCTTACATGATACCATAAAGTGTATAATACGTATTTTGTTACTGGTCAGCCCTAATTATTTACCATTTATGGCGAGATTGTTCCACTTAAGCCAAATTCTATGAACACATTTCAAACCAAAAATATGTGACTAGAAGGCAACATACAGTAAATGGTAGAAGATAAAATGTAATGAAGTTGTATGGATGAGTGGTGGTATGATTCCTTACCTGGATACAAGAGTGAAGTGCATGGTCACCTTCACACCGTGGCTGACTTAACCACAGGATAGAAGGGCTGTAGGAACAGGGCATCTCTGTCTGAGGGGACTCCAGGAGGGGGACCTGGAGGGAGGGCTCCTTTACTGAGGACCCCGAAAAATATGTTAAGCAAGGCTCTGGAATGGGCGTCTTGTTTCCATAGGGGCCTCGCTTTTGGGGGACATGGAGGGACGCTCTTTTCTTAGGGCCTTTTGAGATAAAGATATATGTATACATATAGGTATATGTAAAATGCCCTGTAAGCGGGTATCTCTCTCCACTGGGGAACCGGGAGGGAATTTGCTTGCCAGGACCTTTTGAGAGAAAAGGAAATTATACGTAGGTGGGCTGATAAGTTTTGCTTCCACTGTAATATTTTTATTTACATTAGATATATTTGGATAAAACTGGTTCTGTATAGTTGCATGGTATCTCTCTTCCATCATACTTCACCTTGTACACACAGATGCTTACAGTCCTCACCCGGTACACATCGAAATAGAAGAGTTTTCAGATGTTCGGTTCAAACAGCATGCGGTTATTGAATTCTTAACCGCGGGAAAAGTTCCTCCAATTGAAATTCACAGACGAATGCAAGCTGTTTATGGTGATCAGTGTGTTGATGTGAGTACAGTAAGACGCTGGGTAAGGTGGTTGAAGAGGTGAAGCCTGCAGTGAGGAAATGGTTTCAAAAACAAAACACCCATTTTTTTTAAGGACGGATTTCTAAAACTAATGCGTCATTGATGGAAGTGTATTGAAGTGCATGGTGATTTTGTAGAAAAATAGTTATGTAGCTTTGAAAACAATTGATGTAGGTATTTTTTTTTATTTCATTAAAATATTTTTTCCTATTCATTTTATATTTAAGTGGAGGCAAAACTTATCAGCCCGCCCTCGTATCTGGGTTCCTTTCTTGGCCCAGAGGACATTAAAAATTTTAAGTCTGGGAGCTATCTGGAACTTTGGTAAAGGGGCAGGCCTCTCTTGAGCTGATTGCAGATTGTGGGGCGTGAAGGTCCCGTCTTTCGGGACCATAAGGGCTCAAACCCAATGCCAATCAATCAATCGTTCAGTAACGACAGGAGAATAGACCCTGCATGGGTCCAACAGGTGGTCTGATCACCGCAGAGCAAAAGAAACTCTTCCCATCATGGAACATGAACTGTGATTCACCAGTCATCCAGCACATGGCATAGTCATTATATTTCTGTGAAAGTCTCTAATTTTCCCTGTTAAACAGTGTCTTCTTGTGCACATTGTTTACAAGAATGTGAGATTCCTAGCTTATTTGCTGCTGTCCTTATCAGTGAAGTGACAAGAAATGCAGTGGGTATTGGCAGTTCTTTCCCCTGGGTAGAACAGCCAGGGCATGAAGCTGACCACTCACTACCATACAGTGTTGAAGTTATGAATGAGTGGAACCTCACCTGAGAACAAAAACAAATCCATTTTCTGAAATACTGTGTTTCATTCACAACAGAAATAATGGTCAAAGTCCAGGATCTTCACAATCATGTTGTAACAACCCTTTCAAATAAGGTAGATTTATCTGTGTCAGATCACCTGTGGTCCCTGTGTACATTATGTGTCTGTGAAAGTTACTAATTTTAGTGCAAGATTTGAGGTTCTTGCAGTGATGTTAATGAAGGTTCAAATTGTTTGCGATGTGATATTGTGCTGATTTATAAATAGTTACAGATGTTTCAGTGTGGAGCTTCCTGCTTCTGTTTGCATTATCTTCTAGGATTGGCTAAACCCAGATGGTGGAGGCAGGAAGCTCCTTCGAAACATAACAATTTGGCAGTCAACAAGGCATCATTTCTCAGAATGCTTTGGTCTTTTTTTTTATTAATAATTTTATATACTCCTTTTCACGTGCAACCCTGAATCACTTGTATTTTAAAATAGGTGGACCTAAGTCTGTGTCATTTTATCTTATTGTATTTGTACTGAGTGTGTTGTGTTTACATTTGATAACTCAGAAAGCTGTATTGATAAACTTGGCTGCTGAATTGTAGGTGTACCTAAATAGCAAGGTGATTGTGGAGTGTAGCAATACAGTGGCACCCATTTATTATTGTTGCATTTCTCTATTGTTAACTCTGTCTTGATGCATATATACATACATACTTGCACGCGCGTGTGCGTGCACACACACACACACACATATTCCATTGATCTATCATTCTGCCATATGGAATTTAAATATGAAACAAGCCATAATGCTACAGAACATGATTATAAAAAACAGTCAATAGTCATGTATCAGAAATAAATTGAGAAATGTGCAACTAAAAAGACATGTTTAGAATTCCTTTCTTATGTAGAAATCAGTTTTATTTTATTTGGTGTCGATAATTTAAATATTATTAATTGAATAAAAGGATTTGACAATTAAGAACTTTGTCAAAGCTAATACAAAATCCTTCTTTTCCTTTACTATTTATTCAATGGATGCTGGTAATGTATTAAATATCTTTATGCTTGCATAATGCACACCTGTCTGACATGATGCAAAATTTGCTTTTGATCTATATAAGTGTGCTTCTTTCCTGTATCAGTTCTGTGCACCAAAAAAATAAAAGTAAAATATTCTAAATTATGTACCAAAAAAGTAATTGAAAATAGTATATATCGAGAGGTTAGAGTCACTACGCCTTGTGTTTTCTGTGGAAAAGTGGTAGGTAGTTTGTGAGGTAAGTTTAACAGTATTTGTGGCTTCTGATTGTTGTTTATGTAATATGCAGATTTTGGGAATTTCCAGCTTTTATAGTGTTGTGCTAATGCATAAATTAAAGTGCTTTTCATAAACTCTGTAAGTTTTATTTTATTTTTGTTGACCATTCTGTTATGCTTTAAAAAGCTTTAGGGGCAATTATTGTACTTTTCATTTAGTACACATCCTAAATATTATCTCTTATATATCGAAGGTGTGGCATATATGAACCATTGATTTTACTTTGTGATCACGGGCTGGATGAATTTGTGTGCCAAGAGGTGGCTAAAAATGTAGTTCATGCCATATGTGGTAACTTCAAAACGTTCTCACAGTCACTTCTGAGAATACTAAGCAGTACAATCATTTAAGCTACATTTCCTTTACAATAATCCCCATGTGCAACTATACACTTTTGCCAGCGACTGTTAAGGTGTTGATAACATACCTGGAAGCCATTTTGTGCAAGCCTTTTCACATTCTTAATGTCAGTAAAATAACAAAAGATCATTGCTGATTTCAGTTGAGGGAACAGGTAAAAATCAGATGGAGCCAGGTCAGGAGAGTGTGGGGGATGCCCCATTGTTGTCACATTATTCTCTGTTAAGAAATCATAGCCCAAAACTGACTGGTGTGCTGGAGCATTGTTGTGAAAGAGAAACCAACTGCTGGTTCTCCATTTCTCAGGGCATTTCCTTCTGACTGCAACCCTGAGGCGACAAAGGATGTTAACATACATTTCTTTATTCACGGTAGCAATTTCTGTAAATTATACCAGCAAATTCCAGTAACGTTTTGAAATTACGATGTATAAAGAACCTGTTTCTTATTTTATTGGAGGCTTTTGCATTCGTATACAGTAAGACTGTAGTCCTCCATGTGATACTACCATCTTGTGTGTTTGGTGGTTGCCATAGTTTCAGAGGAGTCTGCTGCTGAGGCAGTGTGTTTCTCTGAACAGTTCTTAACCACCTACAAAACTACATACTGTCATGACCAAGAAGCATACAGTCTTACTGTTTCATTTGTATTTGTGCTTGTATGTCATTTAAAAATTAAGAATATGTAATTACAGAAACATTCCGAATAGCAGATCTAATAAACAGCGTATTGAAACCATCACAAATTGAGAAAAATGCAATGATAGCAATCTATAGCATGTTAACTGTACCAAATATGCTTTATAATAGTGAATCCTGGTCTCTAATGCCTAAGAAAATTCTGTAGTTATGCCTGTCAGGTTGGAGACTGTACAGATGTTGTGTGTATTGTTTATCCACATGACACTTCATGTATTGGACAAAGTTAAAACTTTGTGAAAGCAAGGATGGCAGGTACCTACTACAATTCAGACTACATCCCAAACTTAGATCTTCATCTGTGGTTGTCATTCTCGTCATCTTTTATCAGAGGTAGCAAACTGAGTAACTGTCCTTTCCCAGAAATGGACACCTTCACCACTGCCAAAAAGAACAGAGGTTAGGAAGGCTAAATCAGTAATGAAATTGCTGTTGTCTGGGATATGACACTGCAGGCTCCTCTGTAATGCATGTACACTTCTACCGGAGTATGTGGCATCGTATCCCAGAAGGCATAAAGCTTTATATCCTCATATCTCACTGAACAAATTGCACCTGCAAGCTTTAGCTATAACATTCATAATGTCATACATGTAGTAATTTGTAGGACTGTAGCGCCTTTGAAATGTTAGGAACTGTCCCAACAACATTGCATCACACCAAATAAGACCAAAGTCCAATGCATAGAAGGTGTTAGATATTTTACGTTCATAGAGCCGTGCATTGTAATATTATTTCTATAGTAAAACCAACAAGATGCACCAACATATCAAATTTGTTTTATTTTGGAATGCCGCTCTACATGTTTCAGACCGTCTTTCCATCCATCATCAGGAGTTCAAGTCTGTACATACAGCAGCAGGCATTTGTCAAACAGATACTGCTGCTGTATGTACAGACTTGAACTCCTGATGATGGACGGAAAGACCGTCTGAAACATGTAGAGTGTCATTCCAAAATAAAACAAATTTGATACATTGGTGCATCTGGTTGGTTTTATTATACAAATAAGGTGTTAGAAATTGTTGCATAATTTCTTTTAGTGAACATGCAGTATTTTTATTTATGTGGTTTTGTACGAGATTTACCCCATATTGGCATCTCATGGTTCAAGCAATCCTGTGTAATACTTCATATTTGTATTGAGCTTTATGTTACTTGTGGCCACAACTTATGTGTATTCTCCATCATAGGTATTTGTGAAAGAAACCTCAGTGTGATAATAAAGCATTGTGGGAAGCTCAACATCAATCCAAGTGCATGTGAGATGAATAAAGACAGCATGCCTTGTGATGTCAAGATGAACGTCTGGTGTAAGCTTAATCCAACTGGGGACTTGCCAGAGGCACGTACTGGACACACGGCTCTTTATTGTCAAACAAACAACACGGTACGCCGAGCAGTAGAATGGCATGTGGATGGAAATAAGTGACCCTGTGGTAATAGAATACTGAAGTCCAACACGGCTCATATCAGAGCCTAATTCTAAGCTACTTTTATCCAAATGTAAAATACATTTTGTTTATACTGTCTGCCCTTTTGGGTTGCTTGATGTACTTACGTTGTACTGAAGGTGATGGTGATGTTCACGACTGGTTGTCCTACTGATAACAATTTCTGATGCAGCCTGTCCGACCAACTGCCATTTATGTTAAAATATTTTGCATTTTCTGCCCTTACTGGTGGGGTACATGTACATCACTTTTTCAACTTTGAAAGATGTACGCTACATCATCATTTTCCAATATGCAGCTCAGGCACCATGTTAATACATTACACAGGTATAGTACATGTCTGGTTTGAACCATACTGGTACAGCATTATGTATGTAACACTTATATTGTTTATTTACATTTTTAATAATTTGCAAAGAAATATGAGTGCAAAATATGTGATGCCATACCGATATGGCTCTAAGATATACAGCATATGCAAGCATAATATCTTGTAAAATGGGTACCGGGTCTTTCCCGGGGGTAAAGTGTGACCAGGGTGTGCTCCTTCTAGTGCTGCGGTCATGGAAGAGTAGAGTTATACTTCTACCCACCCTCTGGGCCACACCAGGCCTGTAACAGGATCACTTTACCTTTACCTTTTACAAGTATAATATAATAGTAGAGCATTTGAAGCTTCTTATATTGAAAAGTATGACATTTGGAATGCAGCTCTTTCCTGACCTTAGGCAGCAGATGCTTGAGCACATTCCCATGCCTAACCTGAATGGGTTTAATAAATAAATAAAGGAACTCCACTATTTTGGAAAGCAGTCAAGTTGATGAAGCTTTTAAGGTGAAATAATGAGCATTTCTAGAATTTACACTTTACATAATAATCTTCATGAGCCTTATTTTTTGTCCTCCCCCCCCCCCCCCCCCCCCACCTTTTTCTTTTTTTTTTTTTTTTTTTTTTTTTTTTTTTTACAAATTTTTTTTTTTTTTTTTTTTTTTTTTTTTATTAATTAATTTTTTATTTTACAAGAG
>Ga0123352_10007811_pt1 | contig 16563 bp, 11 predicted proteins | sample TergutLab28metaG_FD_89700 | JGI IMG/M metagenome (GOLD analysis project Ga0123352, IMG submission 89700) | Labiotermes labralis P1 segment gut microbial communities from Petit-Saut dam, French Guiana - Lab288 P1 | ecosystem: Host-associated > Arthropoda: Insects > Digestive system > Gut ... | reverse complement strand
GTCTATAGAACTATCCAAAATTAAGTATGTATTTATTACATAAAAATAAAAAAATATTTTTTTTTTTTTTAATCTAAAAAAAAAAAAAAAAAAAAAAAAAAAAGGGAGAAAATAGGGGGGGGGGGGGGGGGGGGGGGGGGGGGGGGGGGGGGTGGAGGTTAAAAGCCCGTATGCCCGGCCTACTTCATTCTCTTGGAGTAGCAGCGTAGCGCATGAAGACGTAAGCTTCTCCTCAGTCTCATCACCTTCCTGGGATCTCCCCGATACGAACAGTTATAGGGTTTCAATGTCAGATCAGGAAGACACGAGGTCTGTCCGGAAAGTATCCAGCCATTTTGAATATCCCGAGAACCGGTCGCGTGGCCTTAATGTAACTTGACAGCCGGTCAGAGGAGACCTTACTGTGCATCCGTGAACACTCTCCCGTGGGGCTAGTATGTCGGCAGTGAGACGCCGTTAACAGAGCTTCTACACTGTGTGACCGCCGAATTCAAAATGACAGAGCGATCAGATCAGCGGATCTGCAACAATGCGCCTACCCATTCTACAGCTCACATGGAGGCTTTCTTATTTTGGCAAAACATTGCATCACCCAGGTCTGGCAGTCCTCCTACAGCCCAGATTTGACTCCCTGCGAATTTCTGATTTTCTCAAAGCTAAAATCGCCGTAGAAAGTGAGGAGATTTGTGAATGCGACGGCCACACAGTACACAGGCTCAGTCAACGGCGCCTCACTGCCGACTGACTAGCCCCACGGGAAACTGACTGTTCACGGATGAGCAGTAAGGTCTCCTCTGACTGGCTGTCAAGTTACATGAAGGCCACGCGACCGGTTCTCGAGGTATTCAAAATAATAATAATAATAATTTACTGCTACTGAGTTTCCACTCCGTGGCAATATTTCTTACACTAGTAACTAATAAGAATAAATATACATAAACGAAAAAATACAAAAACGCCGTAAATACAAGCACACGTGTTATAACAACACCGACACAATTGTCAAAACACCCACACATTACAAAACCCACACATACACACACCCACATATTACAAAACCCACACATACACACACCCACATATTACATAGCAAGTTAAAACAACCACAGTATAAATTACTTTCCGGACGGGCCTTGTACGCTTTACAAATTAAAAAGACAAACACAAGATTGCCAACAAGTTTACAGATTTAATGTGTAATGAAGACACACGCGCGAATATGTACATATTACGAAGACTGTTTACAACTTGAACATAACTACGTTCTTCTGGGTAATTGCGGAGCGAGTAGTAGCAATTCCTTATCGAGGTTTCCGGACAACCTGCCGGTCCCATCTAGGCATCGAGTAGCGGCAATTAAATAGGGGTTCTTTTGAGTCAAAACACAACTATCTTATGTTGTTATCTTTATTTAAGCTGACGACATGTTTCGGCCTTTGCACTGGTCATCTTTAGGTCACAAAATATAGAATTGGGGAGACTATACAGTGTATAGTCTCCTCAATTATATATTTTGTGGCCTGAAGATGGCCAGTGCAAAGGCCGAAACATGTCGTCAGCTTAAATAAAGATAACAACATAAGATAGTTGTGTTTTGACTCAAAAGACCCCCTATTTAATTGTAAATAAAACACAACGGGGATGATGCACCTGAAGTTTGAGTAGTGGTAATTCCTTATCGAGGTATCGGGACAACCTACCAGTCCCATCTTCAAGCGAACGCTGAAGCCTGAAATCACGCCTATTTACCACCAAATATTCCTTAAGTTCGTTGGCTTGAATAGACTTATGCGACATTATTGAACTGACCTACCTAGCGAATCTTACAAACTGACCACAGCCCACAATCGCAAGTAATGTCCAGTAACCTGACTGCAAAGGTACTATAGTCATGTGAAATTAAACACGTACGTCAGTAGAATAAATATTCGTATTCAAAAAATATGACGACTGGAAATCTGGAACAACTAACCATTCCACATTCCCACTATGTCTAGGGTCGCCTGAAAATAGTGTGGATTTTGTAAACACATAAAGTAGCACGTCTGGTCTGTGCAATTTGTTGGAGAGAGTGATAGGTTAAAAGCAGAATATAAAGATAAAACAGACTTTACAAACTCGTGTAACGTTGACATATATCTCACAAAGACACGCTCCAAGCACTTTCACTGTTACACCAGCCATGCTAACACGCGGAGGACGCAAGGTCTAACAACTTGCAATTCAGCGCTCCATTGTAAATATGATTACTTTTACAATAAAATTATGCAACGTTAGACACACCTCCAAATAAAAGCGTCATATTGAAATAAATGAGAGGAGCAGAAGACAGAGTAGAGTGTAGGCGTCTTCTGAGGGAAGCCAGGGACCAGAAGGGGGTGTGGGCCACAGATGGATGCAATGATTGAAATAAATACCTGCTGTCTTTATACGCTGCTTCCGACATCTGCACAGTGAAATAGTGTGCCTTGTAATTACATGGGCGTATGTCGTACGAACGCATCACAGCAGTAGGCGGAAGACATCACTACATCTTGCTTGCCTACAAGCTTCTCCTCCGAAATGCACAAACGAATGAGGCTAACTTAAGAGTTTCAGCAGCTACAGGTTAAACATGCAGTACCAAAAATACTTTGATCGACAATTCTTGAGGCGAAAAGGAACACAAAATTTGCAGTGCACTGAAATCTGTGACGCAAAACTTGAAACGAAGAGGACGCCAATGTCATCTTACAAAATTACAAGTAAAATTTTTAGAACAAAATGCGTTCACTAAACCACCAGTAACTGAACACAAATTTTGTACCACACACAGTCGCCACGCAGAACAATTAGCTACTTGCAACCCCAAGACACCAAGATGACCCACTGTCTTTTTTACACAACCAGCCAGTCTCTTGTTCAGTTTATGCGGAACAGGATTCATAAAACGCTTGACAAAGTAAATCCCTCAGAAGGCAAACTACAAGTTTCAATGCTGAGAAGTAGTAAAGTGACATACAGTGCTCGAACTGGACCGACACGCTGTTCCGGCTGATATAAAAAGCTAGAAGCGTTCCGGTTGACACAACCTCGTTAAATTAAGGTCTTTTTTGTTTGTTTTTGGCGCGACAGCCCCCAGTGGGTCAGGGTCTCCTCATTCACGAGGCTTTTAGATCACACACCACGACGCACCGCAGCCGGTAGGACTCCTCTGGACGAGTGATCAGCTCGTCGCAGAGACCTCTACCTGACAACACGCAACACTCACAACAGACAAGCTTCCATGCCCCCGGTGGGATTCCAACCCACATCCTCAGCAGGCGAGCGGCCGTAGACCTTCGCCTTAGACCGCGCGGCCACTGGGACCGAAATTAAGGCGTTACAAAATATTTTCCTTACTGTTCTGGGCGTTAAAATTGTCCTATTCGGCCACTGACGACTATAATTACGTAATCTGCGTTATTTCTGACCTCGAGTCTCAAAAAGGCCAGCTAGGCAGCTATAACGTAACATCGAGGAGTTTTGCGTAACCACTGTTGCTGTGGAAAAAAATTATGAGTGTGAGTTTGTAGCCTTAGTTATCCAGCATGCCAAGTGCAAACGCCGCATTATATTGTCATCTGTGGCCTGTCTGGCTATACCATATTTTTTCCACATTCGGAAAAAGGTTATTGTACATAAAGGATGGATTTTTATTTTCTGTATAACGTTTGTCTGCAACATTTCTCATTCTAAGAAGAATTCAACGAGATACTATCATGAGCGTATACAAGTCTTCACGTTAAGTACCCGTTATTGTCTGATTTTAATAAAACTTGAATTTTTCTCAACAAATGTTCGAAAAATACTCAAATATCAAATTTAATGAAAACCCGTCAGGTGGGAGCCGAAATATTCCATGCGGACAGAAGGACTGACAAGACAAACATAAAGAAGCCAATAAACGCTTTTCGCAATTCTGTGAACGCGCCTAAAAACAGACACTGATACAACAGTGCCCTTTGTACCGATTACACATCCCGTCTCACAGAGATCATATACACTAAAAACCGCTGTACTGTCTACAGATAGACAGGCAGACAGACACAGACATAAACACACACACGCACACACCAGTTTTGCTTTAACGACATCATAACCTGTCTCACAAAGACACACAATCAGTGTCCGCAGCACCGATCTGATGTGCTGCTGTCTCACAAAGACACACAATCAGTGTCTGCAGCACCGATCTGATGTGATGCTGTCTCACAAAGACACACAGCAGTACCCTCTGCACCAATTTGAATTCCTGTCTCACAAAGCGACAATCACACACGCCTGTGACCAGTGTACAACTAAACCTCGTCTCACAAGAAACACTCACTCACATATATATACACTTACACATACACTCACACACCAGTGTCAGAAGCAGTATCAGTATAATGAAACAACACCGACATCGTGTACGTTGTTAAGCAGCGAATGCAGTCTGCCGCAAATGCGTTACTTCTGTGCAGAGTACGGTACGTAATAACATACAATGCACTTTGTCTCTGACACGTAACCATTATGAACGACTAAAGGAACGGAACACTAACTGAATGCAGTAAAGTCATATTTTAGAATCCAACAGTCGCTAACCTGGTGAAGAAATTCCCCGCCCTTTATAGAAAATGGATGTTCCTTAGACTATCTGATTCACAACAACCCGACACTGGGCTCTATTCTGAGCCAGCTGAATCCGGATCACACGCCGTCACACTATTTCCGAAAGAGTTGTTTCGAGAATATGAAATCTGATTTCTTATCGTTAGGTTTTACGAGTATATTTTTACACACTTCCATCAATTATTCACGACTTTACTACCGCACCTTTCTTAATTTTATCAAGTTAAACGTAGGCCTATATGGTGAAGACTAGATTATGAAGCTTTTATTACCTAATTTACCTTACGTTACTGTTACTTCCTCTCGTAGTGTCTCTTTCTGGGATAACAAGCCAATGTAGGCCAAGGTCTGCGTTTTCTGGTTTCTGAATCTTGTTTGTAAGCATTTGGTAGGGTTCTTTGGACGAGCAATCGGCCTGTCGTAAGCCTCTACTTACGCAAGACAACGGAAGCACAGATATCCATGCGCCGAGGGGTATTAAAACGCCCGATACCTCTGTCCGACCGGCAGAACATATGCGCCATACAGACCGCGCGGCCACTGTAATCGGCCTTCATTACTCTGGAGTCCAGAAAGGCTCCGCACCTGCCACCAAGTAAATTGGCTCAACCGTTACCTCTCACGGACGAGGATCGAGTGTCGGCCGGGGCACCAGCCAAGCTGATTGGGATTTTAGAAATGTTCCTCAGTACCCCACTAGACAGAGGTGGACAGCTCACGATTCTTCCAATTTACCCCGGCACTCACTGAAGAGGAGGCTTGGTGAGCTCCAGAAGCGTTCCCATCGCCCCTACCAGGAACTGAACCCACGATTCCTTGCAAGGGCAGCCCGTAGTCCAGTCATTGTACCGACTAAGCTACCCCAGCTATTGCATTTATATACTACGATAAGCTTTCATTACATCTATACATAAGTCTATATATGTTTTTTGTGGATTCACAACGCTAGTGGAACCAGTGCTCCCCTCTGTTGAAGTTTCGATATCACACACAATCATAGCACACTCGGTAGGAATCCTCTTGACGAGTAATCGGCCCGTCGCAGAGACGCCTACCTGCGAACACAAAACACAAGAGACGGACATCCATTCGCTGGCGGGATTCGAACCCGCAATACCAAAAAGCGAGCGACCACAGACCCACGCCTTAGACCGCGCGGCCACAGGAACGGCATTTATATGCTTATATACTTATACATTCACGGCGAAGGAAGCTGCGGTCTAGTGATTATCGTAAGAAAGGTCGGTAATATTTGTGTGCTCAGTAGGTCACTGCTGCTCGTTAAATACAAAAGGTACAATTCAAGTTTGTCTCCAAAAGTGCAGAACATACGCAGAAAGAGTAATGCCTATAAAACGCGACGTATGCTTCTCTACGACTTTGAGTCGAAACATTTTTCGATCCGATAAATATTTGAGGTGTTTGGGGCCCATGTTCGAGGTACAAACATTAAGGTACATGAGTGTCCACCGCCTTATCCCAGTTTAACAAAAAACTGGGGTATTTCAACAGTTTTTGGAGAAACTCTGACATGTAACATTTCAAGAAAATACACTCAGCGGTTCTTGAATTGATTCATGCGTACAGATGGGCAGGTGAACAGGCAGAGTGATGTTAACAGGCACTCCGCGGGGTTGTAAACGCGCCTAAGAACTGCCGCGCTGCAGACTCAACATTAACAACGTTAAATATAAAGATGATTTTCTTTCTTTCAGTCCTTCTTAGTCGGATCTCTTCTACCTACCCACTGTAGGTGTAGGAAGTTACTGTTGCACACGACACGCACACGCACGCACACACACCGGCGCGCGCGCGCGGTAGGATGAGGAATCGGCCAACCGCAGAAGTCTCTGCCTGCACAACGCACAACATTCACAAGAAACGTATGATGTCCCCGGTGGTTTTCGAACCTGCAAACCAAGCCAACGAGCAAGCGAATGCCCGCACACACAGGCCTCAGACCGTGCGGCCACCGGGATCGACTAAGCATGATTTATTTTGAATTAAAACTGTAAAATTAGCTTACAGTTTTCAAAAGAAGGATACAGAATTCGTTTTGAGTGGCGTGTAGGTAAGCACAAACATGCTTCAACGGGACTGTGGAATTTTTTTCGACATTGATTGATTAATTAATCCAACGACAGGTCGACAAACTATTCCAAAGGGAGTTTTCCATACTGGGCAATCTAGCGCTTCCTCCTTCAATTTCCAGTACCCTCTCTTTTCGTTAAGATCATTCAGTAGATGCTTACGTCTTCTTCCTCTTCTTTCCGTTACTCGTATCCCTCGTCTATCTTTCTCTTTGTGATGTGTTTTAGAAGGCACTTCCTACGCAAGATGTAACCAACCCAGTTAGCCTTCCTTCTTCTTATTGCTTGTAGAATATTACTCTCCTCCTTGACCCTTTGCAACACTTCTTCATTTCTCACATGATTGATCCAACTGATCTTCTCCAGCCTTCTCCAGCACATTTCAAAACTTTTCAGGTACTTCTGATCTATTTTCCGATTTTGGACATTGTACCTTAACAGTACACCCAGCAATTAAGGCTGGAAGACAAATAAGCTGTAATGTTACACGCAAAACAGTACACACTCAGCAACTGAAACAACAGTATTGCTTACATTAAATACATGAATTTCGAAAATTACAACTCATTGTAAACGACGCAATGCAGCATTTTTTTCACGCTCTCTGCAGACGATCGTGCAGTAAGATACGCGCTGGTGCCACCGTTAGAATGTCTGTCGAATAGCCTACTGTTTTTTTTAAATATTAAACCACCTGCACATAAGTTTTGGGAAGATTACATAGCCTGATATTTTGTAGATAATGGAAATACTATACAAATGACGCATTTCACCATTTCAAACTCATTTCTGTGTACCAAAATTGGAATAAGGCTATTTATAGATATAAATGTGCCTACAAGTAATGTCGCAGCAAACGGTAACTCTCTCTGTCACACACACACACACACACACACACACACACACACACACACACACACACACGTTTTGCCTATCACTGACGGTCCAACACACGCCATTATCTCAGCATCTTAATGACGTCACTTCTATTGACAGTGCGTGTCGTGCTAATGACGGGTGGCAGCAAGTTTTAATGGCACTAGGAAAAACATGGAACGTACATTCAACAAATAAACCATCTCATCTACGGCATGTTGGCTTCTGTTTTACATGTAATGTTCCCCACCCTGCAGTCTGAATCCGGTAACAATTTAAAGTTTGTCGTCATTCTCCAATATGCTACTAATAGAATGGAACAATCCTCAGACAAGAAATGCTAGTCACAAATTGCAATGAAATGTCAATGCAGTCTTTCCAGACTTGTTAACAGAAAATGGCGCTGTAACACGCAACGAGAACATGACAGCTGACTCCAGAGATTACAATTCACATTGAGGCGCTGATGGTTGCCCAGCTCAATCTATTCCGCACTTTTTACGAAACCCGAATGCTTGTTACCGTACTCACAACAGTACGGTACTGGTCTCTATCCTGAGCCAGATTAATCCAATCCCCATCGTCATGCTCAATTTCTTTATGATCAACGTTATTATTGGGCTTGCTCTCTTACCTACATCCAGCTATCCACACACTCCTTTGCTTTCATATTTCTTCATAATATTTTGGCATGCTTTTCTCATCGCATCTGCGCATCCTACTTGATCTGATTATATTAATTCCTTATCACTGCAATCATTATAACAGCACAAATCATGAAATACACCATTATGCAGTCCCCCCCCCCGGGCTACCAGTTACTTCGTCGCTTTCACGTCAAAATATTCTCCCCAGCAACCTGCTCTCAGACACGCCCAGTGCTCCTCCGTCAATAAGGAAGACCAATAGTTGAATAAAGATACTTGATGTCACTTGCTTTATTATTTCATTATTTAGTGCTCAACATGTTTCGGATGTTAATACATCCATCCATAGGAGCTTGCGACTTATTTGTTGAGTTATTTCGCGGGTTGTATTGCTCTGGTTCGATGTGTGTTGGTGTTACGGTGTGGTGCGGCTGGGGTGGTGTGGTATCCGGATGCAGGCTGAAGCACTAGTGCCGCACCACACCGTAACACCAACACACATCGAACCAGAGCAATACAACCCGCGAAATAACAAATAAGTTGCAAGCTCCTGAGGATGGATGTATTAACAATCGAAACATTTTGAGCAGTAAATAATGAAATAATAAAGCAAGTGAGATCAAGTTGGTCTATCATCATTCAACTACCAAGATGATGCACGGTCCAACAAACATAAGGAAGACCAAGTTTCACACTAGCACAACCCAACTTACACTCACATTCTAAGGAGAATTTAATTTCAACTCACATTCATCCACTACAACTTGGACACCATATAATCAAGTCGAGAAGCATTCCAAATTAATCTTCGGCCAGAATAGGGTTGCATCTTATCCTGTAGGCGATTATGGCGGAACTGTGTAAGGAAGGGTCTATTTGACCGAGCAGTGCCAAAGCTCCTGTTTTTGTTTACTTCAAGAAATTTTCAGATTGGTTCAGAAGTTGAGAAAGTTTGCTTCAAATAAAGATGAATGCAGCCAAGTTCCATTGCCTCGTCGAGGCAAGATTGGGATGGTAACGGATATTCTTAAGGAAAATATGAATATTCTGCAGCTGCTGGTACTAACTGATAACCGAAGAGAACTTGTATTTACAATAACAGATACATAAAAATTGGAATCTGTCGAGAATGTTATGAGAGACATCAAGTTATTTAAAATAAACATCAGACCTATACCTTGAGGCTTTCCATATTAGCCTCATTAGTGAAGATACACGTTTTCCATTATAGGACCCCATGTAGATTGGCCCAAACATCAGAGTACGTGAACAGTCTTCTTGGAATTCTTCAAAGAAGGAGGCGGTAAGTACTTATAAAACGTCGGCAACTACACCAATCTGTACGGCTTCATATACCAGAATGAATATTCTGAAAAAATAGGCAGCAAGCATCCCCGAAGCGTTAATAACCATATTCCAACATACACGGCGTCATAAGCCAGAAGACGTGAATCTTCATCAGTGCCATTGTGAGAACCTGAGATCTGGCCTTGTTGCCAACATGTTTAGCAGCGTATGGAGTATCAGACGTCGTTCAATACAACAACAATCTAGGGTGTGAGAGATACCCAAAGTGTCATCACCGACACAACCGTTTGACTTGAGAGGGCTCTTAGCGACTCTGCCATGTCTGTAGACAAAGGTGTCGAGACTACGACTTGAATGAATTCGTGTTAGATTACATTTTACAGAAAACGAGCGACATGTACAACTATGACATTTCAGGATCAGCAAAAAACTTCCGAACGCACGAACCTCCACTGAGGTCGTTCAGCACTACAGCACCAGAGACTTTCTACAGAAACATAAATCGAAGCTGCGAAGTTTGGCAAGAAACCAAAAAGTATATCCTTCTCTTATTTCCTTCCACTGTGATACACTCCACATCGCAGCATTGCACACCATCAAGCGATCCACACTGCTGGCTTCTGCGCTATGATGTCATGTAAGCGGGTACAAATGTTTCGGGAACACTAAGTGCTTCCATCTTCGCGGCATTGCACGCGAACTCAACAGTGGCAGCAACAAGCACCTCCCTGCGCAACCACAGTCATTCTTTCGGCAGAAAAATAGATGAATGTATTCAAAACGGGGTCAATGTAACTTTACGTCCTCCGCCTCTGAAACTTTATTAAACAGGAATAGCTTTATATATATCCACCAGAAATGTCGTTCAAAGTGTTGCTGATATATGCTAACGAAATGCAACCAATTAAAGGCTCTCTATTCAAAGCCCTGAGTCCGCCGAAAGGCTACGCACCATTCGGTATTGGTTACAAACGATTCAGTGCCAGCCTCTGTTCGTGTGTTAATGGATTATGCCGTAATCGTAGAATTCGCCAGACCAAAAAAAAAAGTGAATATAATTCATCTTATCAGCCTATTATTCTCCACTGTTAGGTAAGAATTATCAGCACAGACTGTGACACGCTGACAAGGATTAAAACGCACGGAAAGCAGTCAGTGTTTCGTCGGTACACAAGTTGGTGCTGTTGACGGTACGAACACGAACGTAGGAAATGCACGCATGGGGCTAACAACTTTGGTGCAAAACCGTAAGGTACAGGTAAAGGTGAAGTTGTCCCTATACATATTATGATATTAATAGTGTACGTCGGATCAACTGTTTTTATTATTACACAAGGTAATTATATAGGCTACATGTTTCGACTATTGAATAGTTATCTTCAGTCCTATTCTTTACAGGTTAAGTCACAGGATGCTGTGCACAATGGGATCCCAATGTGTGCATGGCACCCTGTGACTTAACCTGTAAAGAATAGGCCTGAAGATAACTATTCAATAGTCGAAACATGTAGCCTATGTAATTACCTTGTGTAATAATAAAAACAGTTGTGCTGACGTACACTATTAATATCGTAGTACGTATCGAAGCACATCGTGATGCCTCCATTCAAGTCCCTCTATATGCCATAAAAGTACATGGAATATGCAGGTACAGAATGACTCATTCTTAACTCCGGCCATAGATGGAAGTAGCCAGCTTCACGCCCACGTCACTTTGGTCCAAAATAAAAAGACGCAGTGCCTATTGAAGAGAAGGTTCGGTGGGCCCCAGGGCCGGTCTGGATGCTTTGGAGAAAAGGAAAAACTCTTGTCTCTGCCGAGAATTGAACCATAATTCTTTAGCAGTCCAGCCCGTAGCCTGCGAATACCGCAATACATACGGTACAATTACACGGGTCATGAAACGCGTACTGCGTTTTCATCGACAATGCTTGTTTGAAAACATTTTCGGCTGAATAACCTTCATCCAGTCGCGCTCGATAGGCTCACAGAAACGTCTGTAATTCTTCAGTCAAAGTGCACGTTATGTATGTCCGACCTTCATAAAATTCTCTGTCGGTGAACAGTTTTTTTCTAAATTTTATATTTGTAGTTCCGTGCATCGTAATTCTAGGTTGAAGAAATCCAACAAGATGCAACAGTATGCAGATACTTATTTACTGCTAAATTATTCTACATGTTTCGGGCGTCCATCGCGCCCATCGTCAGGAGTACATAAAACTGCAGTTGCAACCACGCGTGGTCACGCTTGAAGAAGCTTGCTTCTCAGTGTGATCTGTACCAGAGGCTGCAACTACAGTTTTATGTACTCCTGACGATGGGCGCGATGGACGCCCGAAACATGTAGAGTAATTTAGCAGTAAATAAATATCTGCATACTGTTGTATTTTGTTGGATTCTTTAAACCAATTTTTTTCTAAACTACCCCAACATCAAATTTCATTAAAATCCGCTCAGTGGTTGTCGAGTTGCTACATGCGAACAAACTGATCCGGCGAAGCTAATGCATTTTTGCAACTTTTTGTTGCGAACGCACCAAAAAGAGCTTTCTGGTTCATGTGCTGCAGAAAAACAGCGGTTATGCATCCACCATTACGTTTACACAACATATAAAATAATCTAAATGGATTAAGTGGGAATATAAACAAGCAAAGCAGCGATACAGAGATGCTATATAACAAGTATGACAAAGAAACGAAAAATAAAATTCGCAAATGAAAAGTCTACGAGAATGAAAGGTGTTGAGGAATAAAGAAGATGAATTACAATGGGGAGAGGAAAATGCTTTAAACTTGAATTATAGGGTTGAAAAGCCACAGGACATAAAACGGCGAAACGTACAGGAAGAAGGAAACGAAGCCAAAATTGGGCCAGGATCTACTTGGCCGACGCACACGAAGGCTCTTGCCAGGGGCGAAGCGGTACGATATCAATCTCAGCAGGCCTACAGCAGCACAGACCAAGATTGGTACAGGGGTGCACTCGCTACCGTATACCGCCTGAGAGCGAAGGAGATACGAGGCACAAACACGGTTATTTACATAATCTAAAAACAAGAATTCGAATAAAGCATAGCATCACGTACAGCAGCCATGGCTGGGTGGAAAGTACGTAATCAGAAAACGTCGCTTAGTTAAGATAAATAGAACTGATATTAAGAAAATAATTCATTCATAAAGAAATTAAGAACAGTTTGAACTGCTGCCATTCCGTTAATGACCGTGTACCTTCTCGTTTCCTACCTGTAAACATAAATATTAATATATCCTAAACAACATAATTTTCACCTCTTACTGTGTATGGGTGGGAAAATGTATCTTCGTCCTAAGGTAAGAAAGACTGAGACTGTTTGAGCATGTAGTGCCGAGAGGAACAATTGGAACGAGAAGGGAAATTACAGGAGGATGGAGAAAGCTGTCAGTAGTGTGTATGCTTCGTTAAATGTTACCAGGGTCATCAAGTCCATGGGAATGGAATGGGGGCGTCACGTAGCACCTATGGGGAGAAGAGGAATCCATGCACAATCTAGATCGGATACCCTGAAAGGAAAAGGCCAATGGAGGATTGCGGGTCGGAGGGAAATATCAAAATGGATCTTAAAGACGTAGGGTGTCAGAATGAGGACTGAATTCAACCGGTTAAGGACCGGGTGGAATAGTGGATTCTTGTGAACACGGCAAAGAAGTTCCAGATTCCAGATAACACTGGAAGAGTTTGTTGCGTAGCAGTCGCGCAACAACCATCCCCTCAAGACGAATTCTAATCCTACAGTCCCTACTCATTACATCTTTTCATTTTGTTACAGACTTTTCACTAAAAATTATACGTCTACAAAATGTTTCGCCTGTGATAATATCAATACATTTAATGTGACCGCTAAACAGTACCATGCATCATGTGTCACGTCAGTCACGTCACGTCACGTCACGTCAAGTCGTTTCGTTTGCCTAGACGTTCGAAGGATTCGAACAAATCGATTAGGCATCCTCCACAGGCACAGATAGGTGCTGTAGGCTATACATTCGCTGTGTGACTTACATAACGATTCCTCCGCTCTTGCCATACACTTGCAAACTGCAAAACTGAATTGCACAATACGTGCTATCGGTCGGCGTTTGCACTTTCAAGAGTTTGTGTGAGAATAAAATTGTATCTGTGCCATGAACTTGTCAGTCGAGCTCATCCAGGTGCCCGGGCATTATGAACAGCTCACAGCTATTCGACAAAGCGCTCGCCATGTCAGGGGCGTAGCTAGGGTGGAGCAAGTGCTGCGGCCGCCCAGGGATGCAGAGTCCAAGGGGCGGCAAGATGAATATTTTAAATAAAAAAAAGTTTAAATGAAAATAAATTTTGAATTACTGAGACAAAAAAAAAAGTAAATTCAATAAATAACTAGCGATTGTTTTTTAAAGTTCATAATTTCTGACAGGGGCGGCCATCGTCCTAAGCGACGGAAAACCTAGCTACGCCACTGAACCACGTTCATGGTATTTAATGGCAACCAAAATTACGGGAGAAACGAAAGTTACCGCTCATAAAATATGAAGATCTGGAGCATTCTACATTCCGTTTTTCCAGTCTCCCGTTCAATAAAAATAAGTTCCATAATATTTTCAAATGGTACAATTTTCGCGACCTTGTTAAAAGCAAATACAATAATCTACACCAGAAGAATAGCTAGCGGGGGAGGGCGGGTGGTGCGGCCGCACGGGAATCAGAGGCCAAGAAGCGGCAAGTAATATTTTAAATGAATAAATTTGATTTTCCGCACTCAACAAATTTTAAATAATAAGAAAATCAATAAATAATTGTAATTCCTTTCAAGATCGTAATTTACGTCAGAGACAACCATTCTGAATATACGTCCCGGCAACGAAAATGCCTAGCTACCTCAATGATCGGTACAAACAGAATACACGACAATTACGTGACAGCAAAGAATAACCTGGAAGAAAATATTAAAGCTAGACAATGCAGTCCATTCTCATGTTTTATCTACGAACTCAATTTAATCATGACGGCGAAAATTTCAAACAAACTGACGAAACCCAAAGAGAAAGGAATTTTAATTCACATGTTTTATTTCGACCTACTGAATATTTCAGTATGTTGCCTGCATGTCACACTATAAATAGCGCCGAATTACAGGATGGTAAGCGAAAACGGAGTTGTAAAGGACTGAATGGAAGTGATCGTGGCCTAATTTGCGGTACTATAGCTGCAATTTATCTCAGTATTTAACCAACTTGATGCACAAAATTTGTTTCACAATAAGTTTTATTTCATGCCTCTACATGTTTCGAGCACCTACAGGTGTGATGATACCAGAGGCTGTGTAATGCAATTTTGACCTCCTGATGATGAGCGCATGTGCTCGAAACATGTAGAGGCATGAAATAAAGCTTATTGTGAAACAAATTTTGTGCATCAAGTTGGTTAAATACTGAGATAAATATACTGAGATGCACGGTCAGCAAATCGTCAAAAAAATAGCTGCAATTGTCTGAAGAGACAGAAGAATCCAACAAAAAACCGCCAAGATAACCAGTCTCCAGGTCTAGCAAAAATAATTTGTTCGAAAATAACTGAAAGACTACAAGGCGTAGCGAAAACTGTACCGAAATACAGTCACTTGTGCAACGGAATGACAAAATGTTAGCACGGTATGAATGCGTTTCTAAACCCACGTAAACATCAGTACGTCATCATGTGTGTTAAGAACACCGAGCACATTCGTTGTACCACACACCGGCGGATCACAGCCACCTGTACACTTGTTCAAACTGAGCGACACGGCTGCTGTATTTATAACTATTAACAGAACGTGGAACAGATAGTGACAGCAGGTCGCCGTCCACTGCCAATAGAGGTCGGCGTGGTGGGTATATAAATATCATAATATACCTTATTAAACAATGGACAGAGGCATGCCCCAATTCGAAAGTGACGTTCATAGCACAATGGCCTCCAACATTTGGCGGTGTCACAAACCAACGCCCTATCGACGTGCATGTCCTTTCTCTCGCTGCCTGCCGTTATGTGAAACGTAGGTCTACATACCACTCTACTTTTTCGTTTGCGAAACTGAATGAACTTTTTATGCGTTGCGAAAACACGCGAAGTTTTGAAGGTACTGTAGTCCTTTAATTGCTACATTAATATAGCGATAGTAAAACACAAAGCGTTCGTTTAGCTTCCAACTTGACAAGAAATAAACAAAAGCGCCGAAATAATAAAATTTGGTACATTTCAATGACACACGTGAGAGTTACTGTTTGTGTTGTATGTACTTATTCGGGGACAGAGAGGGTCACATAATTGATAGATTTCTGCGTCTTCGTCTACTGTGGACACAGTTCTCCAGTTGCTCCCCTCTATCCATCCCTATCCTGAGAGCTATTTCTCTCTAAATAACAATGACCAGCTATCTTCCGTCATTCTCTACCTCATCTTTCCATCGAGCCTTGGGTCTCCCCTTGGGTCGTTTATGATGTAGGTCGGCTTGGTATATGTTTTGGTGTTTCTTGCATCAATTTATAAGTTTAATGACTTAGAAACGTCTTTAAGAGCGACCGTGTCTTTAAGCAGCCCGAACGTAATTTGGACTACCGTGTGCGTGCGATGGTGCGATGAACTGAGCAGGCAAAGGGGACTTTTTAACATAAACTGTACAGTTCGAGGGCAAAGCACATTTTGACCTTCACCGCTAGCACGCACAAAATGAGTTGGGTGTGAGTAAACGGGTATGGCGGTCAAAACAACAGTCAAGAAGTTACAGCACGCACAGTTTCTTCCTTACACACTCCAGTTCTAATTGTTATGCAAGTCATATTCAAGGATACGGACATAACATGTATTACGCAATTTGAAATAATGACATTCTTTGTATGCGGATAAACGTTTGTTCATTAACGAAACAAAAAAAACAAAACTTAAGACACACAGAAATTTATAAAAAAAAAAAAAAAAAAAAAAAAAAAAAAAAAAAATAAAACAAAAAAAAAACT
>Ga0123352_10007809_pt1 | contig 16566 bp, 11 predicted proteins | sample TergutLab28metaG_FD_89700 | JGI IMG/M metagenome (GOLD analysis project Ga0123352, IMG submission 89700) | Labiotermes labralis P1 segment gut microbial communities from Petit-Saut dam, French Guiana - Lab288 P1 | ecosystem: Host-associated > Arthropoda: Insects > Digestive system > Gut ... | reverse complement strand
ATATACCATGTTTAAAATATTCAGTACCTATATTTGTTGAATAAATATATAAAATGCAACTTTAGAGGTTAGCGGTGCGGTACGACCACTATAGTTGACATTAGGCGTCAAAAGGTTAAGCTTTGATATACTTCTGGTGGCATTGAATGTCTTTGTGTTCTTGCATGACCTGTAGGTATTGTTGACAATATTTGCTCCTCACATTATCAGATAACCAGACTTCTGTACAAACTAACGTAAGAGTAGTTAGAGTCAAAATTGACATTCTACTAAAAATTTGATTTCATGATAAACGTCTTAAGACAGTATACATGTGAGAATTAAAAATGTTGTCAAAACTCAAGCGTATGTTGTAGTAAAAAAGGAAACATATCAGATATAACCCAGTCATCCTGAATTACCGCCTTTCTGCATATGCACACTCGTTCCAGCAGCCCTACCACTGCTGGAAGGATTTTTGGAAGCTCTCTTTTGGTATGACTGTTAGACCTGCAGTTTCATTGTGTTCATTTTCTTCCATGGGCACAAAAGTATGATATTTTAGCCCAGGTCTGAGTCTTGGGAAGAGCCATAAGTGACGAGAATTATTTCAAGAATGTGGTGTGTGGGAGATGGTTCAAATTTTTTTTTTTTATCAAGAAATGCTACACAAAGGGGAAGGTGTGACAAGCTTTATTTCACACCCACACAACGTTGATAAAACTTGACCTTTTTTTAATTGGTCATACCAGTTGTGCACAGTGGATTTCGAAAGGATGTCATCTCTGTAAGCTGTGTTGCGGCTTATGGGAGTTTGTGCTGCTGGTTTCACTGGTTTGTGAAAGAGATTAGTGTTTTCCTGCTGTTCAAGCTGAAACATTGCTGTGAGCAATGGTGACAGACGCACTCTCATTTCATTGCCAACTGCAGAACTGTAGCCTGCTTCTAGCACACAGTAACGTCACCCCCATCCTGTAACAAGAAATGCAGTTATCACGATGCAGTGAAATTCTGGAGACTTTTTGATCCTTCCACATAGAATAATTTTTTACTTTGTATGCATTTAATTTATTAATTATTTCAGTGTATTTAGATTATACGTTCATTCCATTGGCATGTGCAGAATGTGAAGATTCCTTGCCGTTCTAGAAGGTCACTGGTTCGATCCCAGCTGGTGTCATTGGAAATTTCATTGACATAAAATCCTTCCGATCGCACTATGGCCCTGGGGTTGACTCAACCTCTAACAGAAATGAGTACCAGGAGCATTTCCTGGGAGTAAAGGCGGCCGGTGCATAAGGCTGGCAACCTTACCACCATCCTTTCCATTGTCATGAAATCTGGGAACCTTAACTTCCTGGAACCCTGTGGGCCACTCCAGGCCTGTAACGGGACTGCTTTACCTTTTACCTTGTCGTTCTCATGAGCTTCTTCCATTCCTCTCTGTTATGTACTTTTTCCTGCCACCCTTCTCTACCAACTATTCTTCCATCCTCTCTCACCTCATCTTGCCATCTATTTCTTGGTCTACCTCTCAATCTAGTGTTATCCCTTCAGTGTCCTCATATTGCTCTCTTTCATGTGGCTAGGTTTCCTTCCCAAAATATAAGAATTTGTCTTGCACATATTATCCACATCTGCAGCCATTTAAGTGTCCTTGATTTCATTACCATAAGAATACTAAGCCCTAAACACTCATTAATTTATATAACAAGACTGTATAGAATTTTTATTTTATTGCAGGGGAAACCTGTGTTAATAATTGGCCATCATATCCTACATGGCGAGGTGGTAACGATGGATAAACCATTTGCTGTCTTAGAACAAAAGCAAGACTGTGAAATGTCTGGATCACAGAACGCAGTAGAATATCATGTGAAAGCCATAGTGAGGAGAAAGCTTGTGTTTAGTGACAGACCAAAACCTATTATTGCAAATGTTTCCAAAACCATATGATGGAAAATTCACAGTGATGTTCTATAAATCCTGTCTTTGTGGTTCTTACTGATTTGTTATTACAAAGCATGTTAATCTCCAGGGTTCATGATTGGGTACAGTGTCAAGAGAGGCGCAAACTGCTGGTGACATCTGTACCTCCTGTTCTGCTTTCAGCAGGAACAGTATTGCAATACAGAGCACCACTGCTTGATTGATACTTTTGGTTCCTTACAGCTGTCAGTTACACCAGAACTGAAGAGACATAGTATCTTATCCTAGACACAGATCTGGTATATCTTCTGGGTGCTGCCTCCCCAGGTTTGTTTTGGAGAGTCAGAATTGGATTTTGTCTCCAACCTCCAGCTGAGTTTATCAGAGAGGTATGAATACAGGCAAGCCTGGAAGTGGTACTCCCTCTCAGATACAACATAGCACACCATTAATGCCCATGAAAGTTTGTGAACAGGAATGCCCTCTTATAAGAAATTAAGAGCAAATTGAGGTCAGGAAATGCTTGCTGTCATTTGAAGCAGAACCTTTTTGTCTTCCAGGTTGCTATCCAAAAATTTAAAGATCAAGATATATAGAACTATAATTTTGACTGTTGTTTTGTATGGGTGTGAAACTTGGTCGTTGACATTGAGGGTGGAAAGGAAGCTGAGGGTGTTTGAGAACATGGTGTTGAGGAGAATATTTGGACCGAGGAGGGACAAGGTAATGGGGGAATGGAGGAGATTGCATAACGAGGAGCTAAATGATCTGTACGCACCCAACATTGTGCGGGTGATAAAATTGAGAAGAATGAGATGGGCTGGGCATGTGGCGCATATGCGTGAGGAGAGGGGGGTGTATAGGGTCTTGGTGGGGAAACCAGAGGGAAGGAAACCACTGGGAGACCTAGGCGTAGATGGGTGGATAATATTAGGATGGATCTCCAGGAGTTGGGATGTGGGTATGTTGACTGGATTGGGCTGGCCCAGGATAGAGACAGGTGGCAGACACTTGTGAGTGCGGTAATGAACCTTCGGGTTCCGTGAAATGCGGGGAATTTCTTGACTACCTGCAAACCAGTTAGCTTCTCAAGAAGGACTCTGCACCATGGAGTGAGTAAGTAATGCCCTCCTATATTAATGTTGGGGAACACATGGTATAGTGCCAACCCAAGTAACTGCCATTCATCAAAGACTTTTGTAATGCAAATGTTTCTATATACATTAAAGAATGTCCGATATAGCACCATGTTACTGTTCTGTACAGGTACATATCTCAATTTTTTTTTCAGCATATAAAAACAACATTTGAATCCATGAAAGTGGCCAGGGGAAGGTCTGGTTATATATCATATTATTCTCCTCTACACTATCACCCTTGCACACAGTGGCGCAGTTGGTTGAGGCACTGCGCTACAAGCCGGAAGATCGCGGGTTCAATTCCTGATAGTGTCATTGGAATTTTTCATTGACATAATCCTTCTGGCCACACCATGGCCCTGGGGTTGACTCAGCCTCTAACAGAAATGTTTACCAGGAATATTTGCTGCGGGATAAAGGCTGGCCGGTGCATAGGGCTGACAACCTTACTGCCTTCATTTGCCAAATTTCTTGAAATCTGGTAGCCTTCTTCTCCTGGGACCCTCAGGGCCTGTCCAGGCCTGTAATTGAATTGCTTTACCTTTACACTGTCACCCTTTATAAGTTGGTTGTCCTGATGTGCTCAGTCTGGTAGCAGAACTTCTTTCAGGAGATGGGTGTGGTTCACTGAATCACGTATACTTTTAGTCTTTTTTCAACCTATTTTATTTATTCATTTTGTTCTTGATATTAAAAAATCATGCTGTATCCAGTTAAACAACTGAATAATTTTTTATTAAAATAACAGTCATTCCACTGTACTCCCTCACTTACATCACTCTGACAGGCAACTGCTTTCTCACTAGACTATTAGTGTCCGTTATCTGCAGCCAACCATTTTCCTGCTCAAATCTCTCCCTGTACAACCCCTCCTACCTACTGCCAGCAGTTCCTGAACATACATTGACAGATTAAACTTATAACGTGTGGCCATGAACTGTCCGTAACTTACGCAAGCAAACCTAAGAAACAAATGTACCAAAAATGTCCGTCTTACTCCCTTGGTAGAGAAAGCCAGGTGCGAGCTTGGATCCACCAAAACACAAAAGATTTTGACAAGCAATAAGTAACACTGAACACAGTGGTACTGTACGATCTTTAGAATGTAGTAGTACATTCTAAACTTATAACGTGTGGCCATGAACCGTCCGTAACTTACGCAAGCAAACCTAAGAAACAAATGTACCAAAATTGTCTGTCCACACTCCCTTGGTAGAGAAAGCCAGGTGCGAGCTTGGATCCACCAAAACACAAAATATTTTGACAAGCAATAAGTAACACTGAACAGAGTGGTACTGTACAGTCTTTAGAATGTAGTAGTACATTCTAAACTTATAACGTGAGGCCATGAACCATCCGTAACTTTCGCAAGCAAACCTAAGAAACAAATGTACCAAAAATGTCCGTCTACACTCCCTTGGTAGAGAAAGCCAGGTGCGAGCTTGGATCCACCAAAACACAAAAGATTTTGACAAGCAATAAGTAACACTGAACAGAGTGGTACTGTACGGTCTTTAGAATGTAGTAGTACATTCTAAAGATGGTACAGTTTACGGTAAAGCTGCACTTTCAGAACTGTACTTTTTCTTTTAATAGGTAGCTTTTATGGATGGTACTAAATGCTTTTTCACTTTGGCCATATGAATTAAACGTTTTGGGAATGCTTCCAAGAATTTCAGTAACAAATTTTCATCCAAAATTCTGCAGGCATTGTTTGAATACTGTGTTATCAGTTAAATTGTTCTGATTTGCCTCCACTGTACTGCCACAAACTGCAGTGAACCAACAGTGGTGCCATTCTGTGGTATGGCTGGATTTGTATTTATACCCATCTTTGTTTCCAGTGACTAATATTGTGACTACCTCAGGCAATGCAGTTGAATTTCTATAAATTGCGATTTTTATAAAAAAATAATTATATTTTCACCACTGGAATTGTGGGTTTGCATCTTGCTTTGGTTCATGGATCTATTTCCACATTTATGTGTGTTTTCCTGTTTATTAGACAACTCATGGTGGAGTGATCCCCTCTGCAGGTTGCACCAAGTGTCTGAGGATTTAATTTGCTTGGAGCAGGCCGCAGGGCTGAACCTAATTCGTTGTCACTGATAAAAAATAAGTTACATGGTTGGGGTGAATAACTTGGAAGACTGTATAAATAGTGAACATGTAGATATCAATCTAATGATTATCACATATATTTAGGAAGATCATCATCATCCCTGGCTTGGCCTCCTCAACGAAATGTCGCCAGCAACCTCTAACCTGGGCATCCTCCCGCCAATTTCTACAACCCAGTTTCCTTGTGTCTTCCTCCACCCTGTCAATCCCTCTTGATTTTGGTTGACCTCATCCTTGGTTACCTCCAGGGTTTGTCCACAATATCTTTTTTAGGTAATTCGTTTTTATCCATTCACACAATATGGCACGCCCACCTCAGTCTACTGGATTTTATTGTGTTAACTATGTTTGGTTCATTGTAAAGCTCTTCCAGTTCTGTATTGTACCTCTTCCACCACTGCCCTCCCTCACATATCGGACCAAATATTCTGTGAAGGATTTACCTTTCGAAGAAACTCGGTCTTCTTTCGTTATATTTTGTCCTAGTCCAGATTTCTGCAGCATATGTAACTATTGGCCTCACAAGTGTTTTTTTCATATATGTAAGAATTTCTGTCTACCTGGAAAGTAACTGTGACTTAAACTGACTTTTTAGTCCAAAATATGATCTATTGGCAACTATAAGGTGGTTTGTAATTTCTTCTGAGACATTACGGTCGCCATTCACCAATGAACCAAGATACATATCGCTGTCAAGTCTTTCAAAGCTGTATCTACCTATTTCAGTGGCTCGCAGTTTGCTGCAATTCTGGTTGTTAGCTGCTACTAAGTGTTTGGTTTTGCTTCATTGATGACTATCCCACTTCTTTACTTGTCTCTTCAAGTAACTGAAAATCTTCTTTCATTGATGCTAAATATCTACCAATAACTATGTCATCAGCATAGGCCGTTACACTTCCTAATACCATTTGTAATTGCAGAAATAGTACTAATCCACCTCCTATTCCTACACCAAACAGGATCAAATAACCCACTAGGGTTAAATAAAAATACAGACAAAATCCCATTCCACCCCTACTTCATGGTAAAGGACATCTTGGGATTCGCAATTACCATTATGGCTTTAACACTTCTAAATCTAAAAGAGCCTTACATCCTAAGAGACCCAGACAATTTCACCCCAGCAAATCCCTTAGTAACGCCAGTACATATTCAATGAGAATGATACTTTCTATTTGCATATGCAATTCTACTGTCAATCCCAAATAAACTAGGAGGAGTAATCACTTTAGCCATATCAATTGTCGTCCTATTCATTATACCAACAAACAAATCAAAATTCCGAAGAACACAATTCTACCCAATCAATCAAGTATTATTCTGAACAATAACAAATACCGTAATTCTACTAACATGAATTGAAGCATGCCCAGTAGAAGATCCATACATCCTGACAGGATAGGACTTGTAGAATATGGTGCCTCTTGTTTGTATGCCTGATTTTCTAATTACATATTCTAATGTTATATTAAAAAGAAGACATGCCAGTGCATCTCCTTGTCGGACACCCTTGTTTATTATTAAAGGTGCTGAGAGCTTCAATTAATTTTAATCTGGCTGTGCATATTAGACATTATCATTCTCACTAACTTTATTAATTTCTGTGGAATATTTAGTTCATTCATGGCTACATACATTTGCTCGCTTTCAATGCTGTCATATGCACTTTTGAAATCAACAAAAAGCAAATGGATGGAAATTTAAATTCTTTCGTCTTTTCCAAAATTTGTCGCAATCCGAAAATCTGATTTATCATCACAATCCAAAAATCTGATTTATTGACGACTTTCCTGGGCGAAACCCCGCCTGGTAATGTCGAAGCTTGCTTTCTACATGAGGAAGGAGTCTGGTGTACAAAATATAAGAAAATACCTTATATGTTACATTAACAGGGTGATTCCTTTACAGTTGGCACATTCCAGCTGGTCACCTTTCTTATGCAGTGGACATAAAATTCCTTGAAGCCACTCTTACAGGATTTCTTCATTGATCCACATTGAAGAAAATATATGCTTCAGCCATTGCAATAGTCTATCACTGCCGAACTTTAGTAGTTCAGCTGGAATGTTGTCTGTTCCATGAGCTTTATTAGTTTCTAATTTCTGCTATTTCAGTTTCCTCTATCATGATAGAATGGGGTGCAGTCTCGTTTTTCCAGAATTCCACTGCCAGTCCCGCCTATCTTCTGGAGAGCTACTATATCTGCTTTATAAGAACTAAGCTAATATATAAGCATCTTTAACACTCCTCCTGTATACATTGGACAAACGTTCCACATACCAATGTTTAATTCTGATTTGTTCCTTGTCCTAAGCCGCAGAACTTTGTGTGTTGTTCCATGTCATTGCCGAGGTATCCATCCAGCTTCATTTCCTTGAGGTTTTGTAACAATATTTTGTTTTATGGAGTGGGGTTGTTAGCTTCACACCCAACCCCCAACCTGGAGGGCCAGGGTATCCCTTCTTGTTTGGGTCATCACCCTTGACCTGTATGGCATGGGAGGCCCTACCAGTAGCATACGCTACCGCCAGCATAGCTCTCAGGATCATGTGACCACACAAGCCCCATCACTACACCAAAGTAGGGATACCTTGGGGGGGATATTTTGGAAGATAATTTTAATATATTTGAATAAATAATGTATTGTGAAGTTGATCTAAACCCAACAGCCTACTGTCGTTTGTTGTGTTTTACCCTGTTAATCATTACAGTGCAGTGAAAATTGTACCAATATGCAATGTGTGATTCAGGACTGGCCAACATGTGACACTTGAAGTTATTTGGTGGCCTTGGTCACCTGAATAAAGGTAAAGTGATCCTGTTACAGGCCCGGTGTGGCCCAGAGGGTGGGTAGAGGTATAGCTCTACTCTTCCATGACCGCGGCACTAGAAGGGAGTGAGTGGTCAGCAGCACGCCCCGGCCACACTTTACCCCTGGGAAAGACCCAATACCCATTTTACAGGAGGCTGGGTGGGCCCCAGGGCCGGTCTGGACAGGCAGAAAATCTCGTCCCCACCGGGATTCGATCCCGGACCGTCCAGCCCGTAGTCAGTCGCTATACCGACAGCTACCAGGCCCTGGTCACCTGAATAGTTTCAGCAATACTTTTAACAAACACAATATAAGTGTACAAAACATAACTTTATTGCAGGAGGAAATGTTTACAAACTACAACTTATCACTTGTAAGGGAGCACACAGTAAACCAACATTTTTTTGTGTTTTACCAAGTTTAGTATGCCTACTGCCTTTTCATTCCACCATATTTTAAGCATAACATAATGTTTGTAAATAACAGCATTCTAGTGAATATGGTGCTCCCCTTTCAATATGTCTACGCAAGTGTGGCCCTGAGGTGAGTTGTTAATTATGTGGCCCACCTGTGGGTTGAAGATGGCCAACCCTTCTGTAATTGATGTTAAAAAGGAAATTCGAATGTACATGGGGACCATGTTATCAAAGTCTCTGATACCTGGTGTAGGGAAAATCTTACAAATATTCCTGCTGCTATTGATGGTAAAAAGGAAATTAGAATATTATGACACTTGTACTGTAGGAAATTAGGATGTAGGATTATAGCAGTTGGGAAAACTGTACAAATATTCTTGGTGTAATTTATGGTAAAAATGAAATTAGAATGTACAGGAGACGGTGGAAGTCCCTGATACCAGTTTCCTCGCATATACAGAGCCAAGTTTTTGAGTTACTTGCATGTAAATTTTCCCTGAACTTCTGGAAGTCACATCCACAGAGCACAAATCTTCCACCAGGTAGTGGCTCGAATCTGTTTCTCCACATGTATGGAGCAAAATTATTGGGAGACTGTACATAAAAATGTGCAGAGTTCCTGGGAATTGTATCCACGAAGCACAGATTTTGCAATTAAATACAGTTTTGATCTTGCATTCACCAATTTTCCCCACTCCCCCCATTTACGATCCAAGCCCTATGGCATGATGTCTTTGATAGCCAAAACGGCATAACCTCCAAGAAGCAAGTAACGGCTGTTACATTGATGATCAATTATTATCATTGCCATGGTCCAGAAGGAATGACTGATGCCTGTGTTAATGTCATGAAAAGAGAGAAGGAGTTTAAGGGTTCTGGTCACACACACATGTGATACTCAGTATATGTTCTCCAAATTATGGAGATGTGGGAATGCCACTCTGTATCATTGCACCATCACAGAACAGTAAAACAAATTTCATCTGGCATGAACTTCTCCGTTGTTTTACTGAGCCACTCCCAGCCAGCCAACACTGAATGAAGTGAAGTATTAAGTGACTGCTTCACTATTCACTGCCGTGGTTCTGCCACTGAAAGGACCACAGAGCACAAACAGTTTTTGTTACATCCCTTTGTATCAAGGGATGTGACAAATACTGTTATGAAGACTTTTGATGAATTAGAGTGCTTGTATACATTATGGTGGAGGAAACTTGTGCCTCTGAGCAAGTTTTGGCAAATTTATAAACATTGACAAAACTAACTGACATTTAGCTCACACCATACTTGTGAACTAATTTATGAGGTGAAATATGTCTTGTCTTTTTGGCTGATAAGTTCTGATCTCCGTATCATACAGAGAAGGATATCATAGTTGATGAAAGATGTGTTGCCTGAAAGGCAGATTTGTCTTGTCTAATGAGCCTCGCAAGTATGGCATAAAGATTTAAATTTTCTACAGGTTTCGGGGGGTGGGGCCTATGTTTTTCAGTAAGGGACACAACTCACATGAGGAGTAACTGGTATAATAACAGTGATGTTCGTTGGCATATTTTATGGTGAGTGTGTACATACTGTGCGTTTCTGTGGGACAGAAGTACATCTTGAATTTAAGAAGAAAAGTGGATAACCACAAGACGAAGGCACCTTATCAGTACAAAATGATCATATTCTTGTACGGACGCAATCTCACGAAAGTGATTTCCACACATTTTCAGCCTTTGGAGTCTAGAAGAAACAAGAAACCATAAAACATTCCTCTCATGGTGTCCACAGGGATTTCACTTCACTTGGTATTAGTAACTTAACAATGTGGTACGTCACCTGAGCTGGCCATTTACAATTGTTCCTAAGAATATACATTAACGACATTAAATTCTATATAAAATCAAAACACGCTAACACTACAAGTAACAAGTAGTCTGTGAAGACAGTATCCGTGACTTATATAGATTACATGGACTTTTGAACATTCTCTAATCAGTCGTCTGTCAATTATGTCCATTCCGATCGAATTTACTATAACCGCCACCCGTTTGCGTTGCACATGCTGCATCATCGCTGCATGAACCAGAAAAACACAGGCGAACGATTAACTGTGGCCGAATCTCCTAGCCGTCATGGATAAAAGATTTGTTGAATTCCAATCTTCGACCCGCAGACGTGCCACGGTGCAACTCTAATCAACATAAGTTATATGTTAATGGCGGGATGCCGTCTAACCTAAAATAATTCTACATATTCATGGACTACTTACAGATATTTTAATATCGCAATGTTATGGTATGAATGAAAGCGAGCAGCAGTTGACTTTATGCTTGACGACTGTAAAATGTGAGAAACTTATGTGGTATCACAACACTGATGAATGACTGATGTGGTAACAGTCAGATCAACCGGAAATAGATAAGCGGCATGTGTTTTGCTCTTTCGGTGTTCGCGGTAGTAGTTTGTGGGTGCATATGAACTATTTGGATTGGAAGTATTCCTGGTACACGAGGTTTCGAAGGAAATATACATAAATGGGTAAGTGTTCAGAGAATAGCAACACATCTTATGAACGTGTGTTTATTGTCATGACATCGTTGTGTGTGATGGTTATGTACTATTATAGTGTGGCAGAGTGCGTATATTGCATTAAGTTTGTCAGTATGCAGGCTCGTAAAGTACATTGTTAGTTGTACGTATTATTATTGTGCTTCTGATGCTTGATTATGCTGAAACCATGCCGCAGTGATGTAGAATGTAATGGAGATTATTTGTGCTCTAGCACACGACTGTTTTACAACACTGCGTTTTGTAATGCTTCGAAATAATGTTGTTGATACCTAAAACAGTATTTATAGGTGAGCATGTAAATGTAATCATAATAGGCCTTAGTTCTGTGTTACATACTTGCAACTTATTGTACAATTTCGCCATTTTCATACATGGGTCGCAAAAGCCAACAAATTGGCCAACACAGATTAAAAAAAAACATCGAGTTGTGCATATGTGTGTGTGTATGCGTGTTCGGGGGCGTGTAAGCGAAGGATAGGCTTTGGCTTTTCCTTGCGGAGACGAAGGTTAGGATTTGGGTTTGTGCGTGTAGGCCAAGGATCGCGTTTGGATTTGTAAACCAAGGTTAGACTGTGTGTATGTCTGTAAATCAAGGTTAGACCATGAGTTTGTGTGTTTATGAAGCTGGATTACACTTTGGACTTAGGGCAAACTAAAAAATGTGTCACAAAACCAAGGTTCTTTTGTCAGTTTGTTCTGGCAGTCATGTTAGTTAATCTTAAAACTCTCCCAAACTGTGTGTTCTGTTTGACCAGATGTGAATAGCTGGGTATAAATCCAGGCGTTTGTTGTTGTTGTAGTATTGGCTTGTTTACATGTAAATATTTCTTGTTGCATATGGCCTATGAATATGACAGACCTTCAGTGTCTGCAAGTGAAGAACTTAAAATGGTTGGATGGTTGGGTATTACTAAGGAAATAATTCACGCTCCTGTTATGCGTTAGATTCTGTAGATTTTAACAAAGGTGTACAACTTCATTGTGTTCAAATGAAAGGTTTGCTTATAGAAAAGAATGACTCTGTTACCTTGAAATGTATTGGGATTGTGTTTTGTACTTACAGTAGGCTGTGAGACTGGAATACAATGCCTGCATCCGGTGGTGATCCTGTGACCGCAGCTCTGTGCTTGTCTTTGACAGCCAGTCAAGGTTCTGAAGAGGACAGCATAGATAAACGTCTTGCGGCATCAGTTCCACGGGTGTTATTGACTCGTATTGAGTTTGAGCCATTTGGGAATTGCTCAGCAAATCTTCTTAGTGATCTCAAAAGTAAATATATTGTGCTGAAGAACATAGACACAGCTAAGAATGGAGGAGACGCAGCTGTTTCATCAGCAACTTCAAGTATGCTATATGAGTATTAATGCTTGTGTGGAATGTAAATTTTATGTATAGTCTTTGCTTTCTGTGTATATTAGAGCTGCTGTCAATTTCAGTTGAGCGGTAATGCTTGTGTCCTTTAACAGGCAAGCTAATTAGAGCTGCTGTCAATTTCAGTTGAACGGTAATGCTTGTCGTTTATCCTTTAACAGGCAAACTAAAATACTGCCCCAGTAAATATCCTTCCTTCCTTCCTTCCTTCCTCTCAGCACTACAGCCCTGGGTGAGCCTTGGCCTACTCAACAATCAGTCTCCATTTCTGTCTGTCTTTCATCTTCTCCATCCACTACTTTATCTTCATTACTTTCAGGTCTGCTATCACATCGTTCGTCCATCTCAGGCGAGGTCTTTTCTCCTTCTTATAAACAGCCTTCCTTCCATCATCTTTCTTGGCATCACTCCCACTTCCATTCTTTGTACATGTCCCAGCCGTCTTATTCTTTGAGCTTGTATAAATTTCACAATATCCTCCCCGTTTATGGATCTATTCAGTTCTTCATTATTTCTAATTCTCCAGGTATCCCCCGCTTGTTTCGGCCCGTAGATCTTCCGCAGTATCTTTCCTTTTGAAAATCCTTAACAAATTTCATCAGATTTTGTGAGGGTACAGGTTTCAGATCCATGTGTTACTACTGGTCTTATCAGCATTTTTATATATTTGCATTTTAGCAGATCTCTCTATGATCTTGCTTTTTAGCATATGTGGTTATCTGCATATGCTCTGTTCCCTACTTGTGTTCTGTCTTTTACACATTCACTAATCCTTCCTTCTTTATGTATTACGTTGCCAAGATATTTGAAGCTGGACACTCTTTCAAATGCCTCAGTAAGTATATGTGCCCTTTTTGTCCGAAGGCGAAAACACTGTCCCATTATGCCATGACACTTTTAAGATTTTCCGCTCTGTTTCTCACCATATTTGTCTAAAAAGGCTCGTGTAGTTATAAGAAAGTTTTCCAAAATTTAATTTCAGTTAAAATGCCCACTTGTGAGGGGTATTGCAGTAGTCACAAATTATTTACAGATATCTCCAAGCAGCCATTCTTATCCCCACCCCCCCTCCATAGTGGCAAAATTAAACAAGTACATGTATAAAAGCTATTACGGAAGTCTCTTCTTTCATGACGCCTTTTACAAAATCCACACAGTTTGACCCTTGTTATTTCATCAAGAAGGTTCTACTGACAATTATCAGTTCAGGAATTACAGCAGTAACATCTGTTTACATTTTTGGCTTCGCATTTCCAGTACGATTTGGTTAGAAATGCAGTTTGGTGTGATTACCTCGAAACGTGGACTAGCGTATGACCCCACGTTGCATTCTGGGTGCTTGAATTTTGTTCTTATTTCTTTGGTTTTAGTGGAACACCAAATTCTCCTCCTTCCCAAAGCCTAGTGTCTAGTCTGTTTAGTTGACTAATAGGGCTTGTCTTCCTTGTTTTGTGGTCTGAGGTCAAGGTACCCTTCCTGCCTTTTGTATCAGGCCCCACTCTAGTGTCAGACTGAATTGCTTTTGTGATAATTTTGAACCACAAGAGGCAGGAATGATGAAATTATGGAAAAACAGCTTTGTTGTCCATTGCGAGGGCTGTCTGCTAATGGAGGGGGAGTTCATCACGCAGTTTGTCAGCGTACCCTTTGTGTCTGTTGTAGCCTTGTAATGTGGCTGGTTTCAGAGATTTTCCATGCTTGTTACAGAAACTACCCTCTGCTGGTGGAGAATGCATGTTTATCAGTATGCTTACATATGTATGTAGGTCTTCATGTAAACTACCTAATATTCCTGTCAAATTTTCATGAATTTCATGAGTTTTTATCACAGATTTTTTAACAGTCCTGAAATGTAAAATTTCATGAAAAACCATCTAATGGGAGCCAAATTGTTCTATGTGGATGGACAGGTATGTTTAAGCTAATAGTTGCTTTTTGCAGTCTTAAACTCCCCTAAAAATTACATAGAAATCCGTACGTCAGAATGAAGGAAATACTTCTTTTTTCCCATATTGCACAGACCAATTTGAAAAGTACTAAGATCTAAATATCGTGAATGGTATTAAAATTAGCTGGGATGGGTCAATCATATAAGAAAGGAGGATGAAAGGATACCAAAACAAGGTTCTTAATGGGAAATTTCATAGTGCAAGACCAGTGGGAAAACCAAGAACAAGATGGGAGTAAGTCCAGAGGGACACATCACAGGTCTGTGGAATACAAGGGTGGAGGAGACAAGCAGAAGACAGAGAAGAATGGAGGTGTCTTCTGCGGGAGGTCAGGGTGCAGAAGGTGCTGTAGCACCACAGATGGAATGGACTGGATTTTGAAAAGTGTCATTTTCCACAGAGTTCAAGAAGGAATATGAATTCGTTTGTCCCACCATACCACAAGACTTAAACATCAATATAAGATTTAAAACTACACAACTTCCTGTCAAAATATGATGACATGCTCATGTACAGTTGGCTCCAAATTTCATAGCACTGTGTACCTCATTTATACCAGCAGGTGTCTAAAATGAATTATTCCAGAATCTAAAATGTGATGTGAAAATGAACAAATTTAAAGAGGATCCTAGACAAAGCCACATAAAAACATGCTTACACATTTTGAGCATGTGTAGGTGGATTCATTATTATGATTGTACTTTTTATATCAAGATTTTATGTTGAAAAATGTGTGAAATACAATGGGAAATTTCAGCAGGTGCTGCAATGGGCATTTAAAATAGAAGGGTCCCTAGCTGTCAGCAGCTGCATTGGATTTAAAAGACACCAATGATAAAGGGTAATTGAGGGGTTTCTAGTTCAAATCTGAGCTGGGAATACCTTGAATGGACAGTTCACAGTGCTTGAGGTGACTGTAGAGTAAGTTTATTGGTGCTTGTCGGTAATTTCTGATGCAACGTGACAGGAGACCAAGAGGGTACAGACTTTACAAAAGTGTTCTTGGAACAAGCAGAGGCATTTTTGAAAGGTAGTTACTCATGTCTGCATCATTTTGACATGAAGAAGAATAAGAACAGCTGCCTGGAGAGGTATCTAAGTAGTTTATGAGTGATGCAGTAAACATAAAAAGGTAAAGCAGTCCCGTTACAGGCCTGGAGTGGCCCAGAGGGTTCCAGGAAGTTAAGGTTCCCAGATTTCGTGACAACGGCACAGGATGGTGGTAAGGTTGTCAGCCATAAGCAACGGCCACCTTTACCCCCAGGAAATGCTCCTGGTACTGATTTTTGTTAGAGGCTGATTCGACCCCAGGGCCATAGTGCGATCAGAAGGATTTTATGTCAATGAAAATTTCCAATGACACCAGCTGGGATCAAACCAGTTACCTTCCGATTTTTAGCACAGCACCTTAACCACTGTGCTACAGCGGTCCCCTGCAGTAAACATAATTATGTTAAAACAAAGTTTTCCATCAGAAGAGAAGTAAATCTCAGGAAATTCTTTAAACCTATAGAAGTATTTTAGCATGTATGATGCATAGGATATCTGTTTTTATTCATACTTCTTAGTCTTATTCTTATTCTTCTTTGATGGCAGTATAGTCCAATGCGGACCTTCCTCTCCTTAAAGGATTTCTCCCAGTCAGCTCAGTTTTTTATCTCTCTTACTGATTTATCATCATCATGATGTTCCTGAAGGGTTAGGCGTGTTTCCTGTTCCTTGATCCTCAAGATGAAGTCAGTCCTTCCATCTCTTCCTCTGTCGTCCTATGTTCCTTCATCCTTTTGGTTTATATTGTAGTGCTTGTTTTGGTAGTCTGTTTGTGTCCATCCTCTGTACCTGTTGTAGCCACTTTTCCTGGTACTGTTTTATTTCCTTTACTATGTTCTGTGCTCCCGTTTTTTTTTTCCTAATACATTGATTCTTTTCTTTATCTAGGAAGTGTGTCATCCCTGTTGTGTGTGTGAAAATTGTAAAGGGTATGTAGTCAAACCCAACTATGTCAATTAAGGTGTATTTAATGGCTATACTGGACAACTACATGTTTCTGCCTTTACTGACCATCTGCAGGTTGTCTTCCAGAGAACTTAAGGTCCTACTATATACATTGTGCTCGCGCGTGGTGCAGAGCCCGTATGTAGAGATCTCTGCACCACGTGTGCACACATTGTATACAGGGTGTTTCACGACTTTAGGGCATAACTGCAGGAGGTGATTTCCTAGGTCTTTGTGATCAAAAAAGTTCATGTAAACATGTGTCCGATTTTGGACGGTTACGGAGTTATGACCGT
>Ga0123352_10007807_pt1 | contig 16567 bp, 12 predicted proteins | sample TergutLab28metaG_FD_89700 | JGI IMG/M metagenome (GOLD analysis project Ga0123352, IMG submission 89700) | Labiotermes labralis P1 segment gut microbial communities from Petit-Saut dam, French Guiana - Lab288 P1 | ecosystem: Host-associated > Arthropoda: Insects > Digestive system > Gut ... | reverse complement strand
TACCATATTTATCACAGATAATCAGATTCACTCTCACAGGCCTTACTGCACAGTTACTTTACATGTACAGTGACATTACATTTACATTTAACTGATCCACTAGCCCAATGCCATACATATTACTGCTGTTAAGAATACTGATTCAAGTATTCATCATCATAACAGTTTTTTTTTGTTCCTTGATTAGTTGTGTCACCGTGGCATTGGTAGCTAGAACAAAAAAATACACATGCACATAAACCACATGGTCTGAAGTAAACAGCAACTGCGCAGTACATGGAAAGAGTTCACAATGATTGTGCAACTTTTGGGTGTCATTCCATGAGTGTAGAGCAAGTGAAGGGGCGTTAAACCGAAAATGAGAAAGAAAAAGTTCAGAAGTTGTGTCAGTTGGCAGGGATCATTAAGAGGAATGGCATAAAACAATGGCTAGGCATAAATCCCACAGAAACTAATCCTGAGGACAGTATGTTAAAGATGAATTTACAGTAGGAACAAGTCAAGACTAAATTCTTTTCTCCCTAATGAATTAAATCCTGTACCAGCTATTTAATTCAGGTCAATCTTTGGCTCTGATATTCAGTAAGCTGTTACACATGTAACTGTTTTGTGTGGGATTTTACATTAACAATTCTGTGAATCAGTGACCCTTTGTGCCAATATCTAATGCACAAACATTTCATTTCCTTCTTGTAGAGTTAGTTACATATTTGATTGAGGAACATAAGCAGTGCCATCTTGTACTAACAAGAAGTCCTAGTTTTCAGTTTCATGATTTCATAACTGTTCAGGAGATATGACTGACCAGCCCTAGAATTTTACTCTGAGAGGTAGAGAAGGAGATGAATTTTTCATATCGCATTATGTGTTACAGTCACTCATTATGTCAGACACAGGCTTTTAACAAGTCACTGAGGCATGTAAGTTACAAACAAAAATGTGTAGTCAACATGACATAGTGTCAGAGTTGGTAGAGTGCAACTCTAGTGAAGGCGGCACACTTCAATTAGATATTTGTAAGCATGCCCACAAATGTAGTACTAAATGTATTTTTGAATATGGCAGTGAATATTCATATTCTTGTTTTCTGGGATATCACACGAACTGCACACAGCAGAAGTTCCTTTAGAGCTTCATACCCCCACCCCACATTAAATTGAAACCTAATGTTGTAACTCATAGGACCACAATATGAATTTTCTCTACCTTAAAATTGTAAATGTATGACAAGAATGAAGTTTTGATATTATGTCTAACAACTTTCAACTAGAGAAAATTTATATTCTCCGTACTTACTTACTCCATGGAGCAGAGTCCTTCTTGAGAAGCTAACTGATTCTCAGATAGTCAAGAAATTTCCTGCATTTTATGGAACCTGAAGGTTCATTACTGCATTCATAAGTGACCGCCAACTGTCCCTATCCTGAGCCACAAGAATCAAGTTTATGCCCTCACATCCCACTTCCTGAAGATCCTGAAGATCTATCTAAATATAATCCTCCCATCTATGCCTTGGTCTTCCAAGTGGTCTCTTTCCCTCATTTTTCCCCACCAAAACCCTGTATACACCTCTACTCTTCCCATATGTGCTACATACCCCACCCAGCTCATTTTTTTTATTTGATGACTCAGACAATATTGGGTGAGGAGTACAGATCATTAAGCTCTTCATTATGTAGTTTTCTCCATTCCCCTGTTACTTCATCCCTATTTAGCCCAAATATTCTCCTCAGCACCCTATTCTCAAACACCCTCAGCCTATGTTCCTCCTTCAATGTGAGTGACCTGGTTTCACAACAATACAAAACAACAGGCAAAATTATAGTTCTGTATACCTTAATCTTTAAATTACTGGATAGCAAACTGATAGACAAAAGATTCTGAACTGAATAACAGCAAGCATTCCCTGACTTCAACCTTCTCTTAATTTCTACCTGAATAGAATTTTAATTTGTTAAGAGAAAAATTTGTATAGGGTTATGTATTTATCTGAACACTAGTGGCTGCCACTTCCTGCCAGCTCATTTACTGAAATACACTTGCCCACTCAGTGAACTGCCCACAAGCATGCATAAGGTTATTCATTAATCTGACAAATGATGGCTGCCAATTCCTGTCTGGACATTTACCATACTAACATAGCCCACTTAAGTAACTGCCCACACAAATGGTGGAATAGCAGTGGCCAGTAACAAACAGTAGTTGTCAGATAAAATAATGACACAATATTCGTGAAAATTATCAACAGAACTGGATAAGAAAACTTGTATAATTATTAATTAACAGAATTTCTGTGTAAATGGAAACATTTCATTGGAAACAGATGTCATAAGTTCTGTCCAGACTCACTATTCAAACTGTCATGCAGAGCATAATGTATGGTGTCACACTACAGTGTTGTGATTATTTAACACGTGCTCTGGAAATGAACACAAATTTTAGAGCCAATTTACTCCACTTTCCTGCATGAGAACATTTGATGTTGCAGGCTGTAGTCACAAAGCCAGTCAATAAAAATTTGTTTTTGATGTTCACTGCATCATATGGATTTTATACATTATTTTGTGCTATTGCTTGGTAGAAGAGGCACATACACATTCACAGAGCATTATTTGTTAAGGTGGAGTGTTCAAGTAACACAAATATTTGTAGACTTGAAAGTCATTAAAAACATACCCAAAAGAAGTAGTAGTTCCAGAAAACAAAGTATACTTGTCACATAAAAAACAATGGTATGAAAATTTTTGACATATATTGGTGCGGCAGTGAGTATTGGACCATTAAAAAATTCAGAATTAACAAAAGCAGAAATGAAATTTAGGAGAAGGACTGTAGAACAATTGATTTTTTAAAACATGAGAAATTACATTTTGGCCATATTATGTATGAAATGTATTGCTGAATTTATTCAACAAGAAAGATAAGACTGTTTTTGTCCTAACATTTTGAAATAAGAGATGGTTAAGAAGACCTACAAAGATAACAAAAGCCCAGACTTCAGGTTACAGTGTTGATGTTAGTTTGAGAAAATAAGTACTTGTGAAGACAAATCTATTCCTTTCTTATTGGCACAAGGCTCAGTCATGAGTACTTCAAGTATATGGTTGTAGCAGCATTGAATTGATAACGGTGTTGAGATGGGGTTTATAGGTTTGAACAAGGTGAACAAAAATCTAACTTGCTCATAAAATTTGAAATAATATTTTGGTGGTAAAAGAATCAGAAGGATCAGCACAGGTTACTTGTAAGGAAATAAGATCAATGATTGGAATTAATTCAAGTATGTCTTGCAAGCAGTTATTTAAATAAATTAAAATAGAAAAAAATGGAAGTGACATGTTGTATTAAAAAATATTGTCAGTCTCTGGAGCTAAACTCTAATATTCATGAGTATAATACATGAAGGAAGATGGATACCCATGTTCAAGCATATAAAACTGATCTATACAAAAAGAGTGTGATAAATATGGGAACTAAATTGTATAATAAGATGCCTGGTTACATAAAGAAGTGGTCAATTAAAAGTCCTTTAAGAAAGAGTTGAAACCATTTCTTTCACATCATGCTTTTTGCACAGTGGAGGAATTTGGCTCTTTGTAATTTATAATGTCTAATGTCTCATTTAGCTTCTAAGTATACATATTTTATAAACATATTATTTTCTCTTTACAGTACTTTGTTGAGGGTTATTCTAAGTGACCTTTTAAATGTTAAGTTGAATTGTATTTATTTAAACTTGTATTGTTAGTTTGGATTAGTCTATTTTCATATGTATGATAAATTGGACTGAAAATAAATTTCATAATTCTGGCTGCATTCCACCTGATGAACAGAATATAACTGTTTCTCATTTGAGCATCATCTGAAGACATGGAGATAGTGTACCTGTATATGTCTCTAGCCATGCCAAAGTCAGCAATCTTTACAACCCTGCCTGGTCCCTTTGTGGTCAGCAAACAGTTCCGGGCTGCAATGTCCCGGTGAATGAAGTGGCTCTGCTCCAAGTACCTGCAGCCCTTTGCAACATCCACGGCACACAACAACAGGTCCTTCACTGTGAGAGGAGATGGCCGTTCCTGCATCACACAACAACTACACATCAACTCCTGCAGTCAAGCTGTTGGGCTATATGCATAAATCATTCCTCTGACCACTGAAGAGGAAATAATAAGGGAAGAAAGTGAAAAAAGAGAAGGAAAACAAAAATTTTTATATAAAACTGTATGGGGAATCAGATAATAGTTTTAAGCAAGCAACTTTTTAAAATAGCTTTTAAAATAGTTTTATAAAATAATTTTTGAATATAGTCATGTTTAAAATGTAAACTCTGCACATTCTACAAGAAAAGTAAATGACTGGAATATGAGAACCTCTTAAACAAAATAATCCCAAAAATTTTTACTTTAAGGCCAATAGCACTAGTACCCAATTTAGTAAAATTTAATGTATTTTATAATAATAAAAAATATGGTATGAAATAACAGAGAAATTGAAAATTGTGATTATTACATTGTATCCCCTTCCAAATTTTTATGCAAATAGCCTGGCAATGACCCATGAAGTGTCAAAGCATGTAGATGTATTGTGAAAACTAATGACATTTGCTTTTCCAATGAATTAATTTGCATTTAACTTTGTGCTCTACTGAAAAATAATTTGACCTGTACCCAGTGGGATGTCACATGTAAAGATTACACTGTATATTATTCTGCTGACTACAAACATGTCCATATGCCACCTTATCACGTTCTGAGCTGGAAATCAGAAGAATGAATCATGATGGAAGAGCCATTACATCTGGTGCAGCAGAAATACCACTTCCTAGTCATGGAAATCAAATAATGTTAATGTAACTGTTGTGACTGGCTGTAATAAAATGTTATTAATTCTAGATAAATGAGAATGCCAGTACAACTATTGCATCTTGTAGAAGAAATGACTTCCTCTGATTCCAGAAGAATTTCAATACAACCATTGCATCTACAGCAGAAGAACTGCCACACAACAGGGAAGCAATTTTTATGACCTGTATTTTATTAAATTATTAAAGCAGAAAATAGTTATGTACAGGAGTACAAGGTGAGTAAATTCTGAATAAATTTCAACAATCATTTTTAAAACAATGAGTTTAAGCTGATAATGTCCCTTACATAAAGCTCATTCTCATCTTTGATTCACAAGTGATATACATAACTTCATCTACACTGACTTTGGATGCCCACAGCAACTTTAGAGCCCACTCACACTTCTATCCAGTGAGCACCAGAAATTGTTAGGAGTGAAGTGGGTGCATGAAAATAACCACCCACTTCCCTCTAATGCTAAAAAGTAGAATGCCTGAATTTTTACCACCAAACATCCAATACGCCTTTGTGCCATTGTGCTTAGGAACAGGTACAAATTTACTTTCTTTATATGAAACATCCCCATTGGTGTATCAATTGTAAGTATATATTAAATTTATTACACCTAAAATTTGCACTTTGAAAATGAGGGGAAATCTTTTAATTACAGTATAGTTAATGGTCAAGCGCCCACAGAGACTTCTGATGATAATGAAGAAAAAGATGGTTTTTTTAATGTTCTGGAAAGATCTTGTGACACAAACCCAACAAGTAACATAAAAATTGATCTTGGCGACTTTAGTGCTCAGGTGGGTAAGGAAGCTATCAGTTTTCCCACATGTGGCAAATACAGTCTTCATAATGTCACGAACAACAATTGATCCTGGCCATTACAGTTTGCAGTAACGCAGAATATGATCATAGGATCACACCCACACAGAGATATCTAAAAGAGTACATGGAAGTCACCAGATGGTGTAACATTCAATTAGATAGATCATCTCCTAATTGACAGAAGACATAAATCTAACCTAATGGATGTCAGGTTATACTGAGGTGCCAATATTGATCCGGACCATTATTTGTTTATTGCCCATCTAAGAGAACGAACATCAAATGTTATGAAAGTAACTGGCATTAGAACATGTATATACAATGTATTTAAAATGACATCCTCTGAAGTGGAAGAACAATATAGGCAACAAATAGAAGAAAAACTAAATCAAATTACACTTAATGAACAGAACAATGGAGAAAAAATGTGGGAGAGATGTAAAACAACCATTAATTCCATGCTGAAAATGTGCTGGACATCATGGAACCAAAGAATAAAGGAACACAGTTTGATGCTGAATGCCAGGTTGCCACAGAAGACAAAAACAAAGCATATAAGAAGATACAACAAGGATATGGTACCAGAAGCTTAATAGAAGAGTACAATGAGAAAAGAGGGAAAGATAAAACTATCCACAAAAGAAAGAAAAAAGAATGGATGAATATGGAATTAGAAAATATGCAATTGCTAAGGAAACAACATGAATTCAGAACATATTATGAGGAAATTAACATGGCTAGGAAGCAATTCAAACTAAGAGTTAATATGTTCAGGAATGAGAATGGATCATTAATAAGTAATAGACAGGAGATAATTGACAGATGGGTAAGATACTTTGACAAATTATTAAACGGAAATAAGTATAATGAATGTGTTACTTTTACATCCAAAAGGAGTAATCAAATATCAAAGGGAAAGACACAGGACACAACAGATGCCCCACTACTGGGGAAATTGAAACAGTACTGAAGAATTTAAAAAATTATAAAGCTCTTGAGACAGACAATATTCTAGCAGAATTAATGAAGTTTGGCAGTGATAGACTAAAGCAATGGCTGGAGCATGTATTTTCATCAATATGGATTAAGGAAAAAATCTCATAAGAGGCGCTTTAAAGGAATTATATTTCCACTATATTAGAAGTTGGAATGTCCTAACTACAGTGGCATCATTCTGTTCAATATAACATATACAATATTTTCTAATACCTTGTATACAAGACCCCTTCCTCATGTAGAAAGCAAACTTGGACATTACCAGGTGGGTTTCGCCCAAGAAAATTGACAATAAATCAGATTTTTGTATTGCGATAAATTTTGGAAAAGATGAAAGAATTTAGAATCTCCATCCACCTACATTTTATCAATTATGAAAGTGCTTGTCTCAGCATTGATAGGAAGCGAATGTATGAAACCATGAATGAACTAAATATTCCAGAGAAATTAATCAGGTTGGTCAAAATGATAATGTCTAACATGCAGAGCCAGATCAAAATTTAGTCAAAGTTCACAGCACCTTGTATAGTACACAAGGGTGTTCAACAAGGAGAAGCACTGGCATATCTTCTTTTTAATATAACATTGGAATATGCAATTAGAAAATCAGGCATGCAAACAAGAGGCACCATATCCTACAAGTCGGCCCTACTTATGGCCTATGTTGATGACATCGTTATCATTTCCAGGTCATTACCATCAATGAAAAAGCTCTTCAGTTACTTGAGAAGGCAAGTAAGTAAGTGGGATTAATCGTCAACAAAGGCAAAACTATATATATGGTAGCAGCTAACACCCATAATTGCAGCAAACCCTGCACCATTGAAATGGGAAGAAACAAATTTGAGAGAGTTGATAATTGTACGTATTTTGGTTCATTGATGACTGACGACAATAATGTCTCAGAAGAAATCACAAACCGCCATATAGCCGCTAATAGATCATATTTTGGTCTAAAAAGTTAGCTTAAGTCACAGCTAATTTCCAGAAAAACAAAAATTCTTATATATAAAAAACACCTACATATGCCACAGAAACATGGACTACAACGGAAAACAATGAAAGAAGGCTGAGTATCTTTGTAAGGAAAAATCCTTCACAGAACATATGGTCCAGTGTGTGAGAGAGGGCAGTGGCAAAAGAGATAGAGTAGATAATTAGAAGAGCTTTACAGTGAATCAAATACAGTTAATGTAATAAAATCCTGTAGGCTGAGGTGCACAGGCCATTTTGTGCTAATGGGTGAAAATGAATAACCTAAAAGGATATTATGGACAAACCCTTGAGGTCAACGAGAACGTGGTTGACCAAAATGACGATGGATTGACGGGTTAGAGGAAGATGCAAGGAAACTGGGTTGTAGAAATTTGTTGGTGGCTGCCCAGAATAGAGAGAGCAGGAGACATTTGTTTGAGTAGAGGCCAAGGCCCACCCAGGGCTGTAGAGCCAATGAAGAAAATGATGATAAGGAGAAGAAGAAGGAATAAGAGGAGAAAAGTGAAAGCTAGAGTTGTAACTTCAAAAATTACATTGAATTCATTAATAAAAACTATGAAACTAGTGGTCTGGAAAGGCATCAAGTTTCATTAGAACTCATGAGTGAATTTAAAAGCTACAGTACTCCAAGAAACATAAACAAACATGATAGTGCCGAGAACCACAATAAGCACGGTAACCAGTTTACTTGCCGGTTTGGGGCGGGACTCTCTGAGGAATGCTTTCAAGTCACCACCTGCAAGCAGTTCCAGAACAATGAAATGTGGGTGCTTTTCAAAGCAGACCCCAATGAAGTGAACAACATTCGGGTGGTTGAACTTGCTCATAATTAGTGCCTCCACGAGGAAGTCCTTTTCGGCCTGGAGGGTTGACAGTTCTGGAAGAGACTGAAACAAGCATTTCTTATAAAGGAGAATACAGTTACTTAATTAATTCTATGCTGATAAAACATGAATGCTCGACAATCCTGACATCACAGCCCACTGCTTAACATTTATTTATGCATCTTTATCCAGTTCACATCTCCACATCCCCAAATCCCACTTTGGCAGGACTAATTTTAACGTTGTATCCCAAAGTTTAAGGTTAATTTCAGATAGATTTCTATAGCTACTTGTTTTACTTATTAATGTTATATGTTTGGCCCATTATAACACTTTGATTCTCCAACCCTAACGGCACTAAGTAATGTCATTATTAAGGTCTATTTTCCTTAGTATCTGGTTTCAAAACCCAGTGCACTCAATCCACATTTCTTGGTTCCTAACATACCTTGACAGCAACAGGCATTTCTACTGCATCTCCAACACGATGGCGGAAGAAACCTTGGTACACCTCACCAAATGCTCCTTGTCCCAGTGCTCTGTAGGGAAGAAGAAGACACAAGTACAGTAACCTCAGCTGTCTCTGACAAGTCATAATGTAAAGCTTAAAAACAGAGTACCAAAATATATGCATGGGCAGGCAGATATGTCCTCTGTATGTACTTGGTGAAAATTACGCATAACAGCATAGTAACTTAATAACAATTCAGTGGATTTATGTGACGTGGAATGAGCTGTGACTGTATTCCACTTACTTGACAAGTCGCAGGTGATCTCGCGGAATGGCCTTTAAGTCCTGTTTAGAGTAAGTCTCACCACCAAACTCGTAGGTTGGGTTGTACTCAGTCATTACACTATCAGCGGCCTCTCTCAGCATGTTCAGAGGTAAGCCTGGTCCATTTATCATTCGGTGTCTCACTGTGGCTGTCTTGTTGTGCTGACATCTCTTGTCTGTCCACAGATCATTTTACACAGATGGATGAAACATATTAAACACAGACTGATATGCTGGTACCAAAAAAAATTGTTTGTGCCAGCACACATTAAATGAGGTATTTTAACTGTAAGCAGGATCACAAGATTTCCCATTGTCACTTACTGTGACAACAAAACCCTGTGTCTTGAAGGAAATTTTCACACCATTAGAAATCACCAAAACGATAATGAGAGCTTGTAAATGACTTGCTAGGCAAACATTATCAACATACAGTAGCAAAGCATGGACAATGTGGAGGAGATCAATATGTTATATCATCTAAAGTAGATACTGTGACAGACATCAGTGTCACAGCTTCTGACAACAGAGCAAACAAAAACCCAAAATGGCCTCTTCCACACACTAAAAAACTGGAAATAATACTTAAAAAGATGAGCTATGATATGGCAACTTCTGCCTAAAAATAGTTAAATTATTCACTCAAAGGAAGAAGATCCTTAGGAAAAACATGTAAATATCCTCAAGTCGTTTATTTATAAACTGCGCCTAGGAAAGAGAAGATTAATTCTCCTACTCCCCCAGAAAATCCCATCTCTTTGTTTGTGAGTTCTGGTTTCTCCAGTGTTTCACATTTAGTGGAATATGTTCAAATTATCCTCAGGAAAACAGAAGCTGGGTCCACTACTTGCGAAAAATAGACCTAAAAATATTATTACGCAAAACTAGTTGGCTGTTTATGTATAAAACGTCAGAAATGGGATAACAAATTCCCCAACAATAATTCTTTCGTGGTTCTGAATTTATATTAAACATACAGATTCGGGGCTTCTCAACCAGCTATTAAAAAAACTAACCTTATTGCCTTACTGAGACATGAAACAACTGACAATGCAATTTTTTGACAGAGAGCTGTATGAGTTGTTGATAGCCAGACAGTAAGAAAAGCTCACCTTGTGGAGACAAGATTCACCACTAGTGTAACAAAAGCATACAAATGAACACGACATTGAGGCCAATAGATATATTTCACATCTTAAAAATCTAGTTCATACAAGCAAGTCTTACACCATCGGTAAGTGCTCTGTTCGCTTGTGATTTTTCAATGAAATGTACAGTGTTCTGTGTTGGTTCATTCTGTTATGCATGGCTTATAAGCAGGCCTGGATTGGTAGATCACAGGGACTAAGGCCTCTGAAATGAAGTGGGTGCACAGCTTCCTATAATCAGAAATTGGCAATTCCCCTGTCATCATCTCATTATCACCACCACCGTCGCTGTCGTAATAATAATAATAATAATAATAATAATAATAATAATAATAATAATAATAATAATAATAATAATAAGTTCAAATTCGAACTGTAAGCACGTTCAATTTGGTGTGAATACAAATTTTCAGCTGCAATCACAATCACCTTCAAAACAAATTTGTCTTGTGAGCCTAAAAGGTGAAGGCATATGTGATTGGTTTCCATTGATAACGAAATATAGTATTTACAGCGCGTTCACAACGAAAATTAAAAAAAATACAACCACTACTTTTGTACGTCTGACTTGCTTCTGATTTAATGTTACACAAACTGAATATGAATAGAAATTGTGAATTTTTTTTCGGACCCCAAAATAAAATTTATCGTGCAATGCGAGTCTATTCAGATTCCGAAGTCTCTATGTTTTCAAAATCCTAAGGAATATTTATAAGCAGATTTTTAATTATGAGGAGAGTCAAATGAAAATCTTAAAAGTCATCATCATCATCATCATCATAAACATCCAGGGTTGGGCCATTTGGCCTGTTCCGTCTCCAGAGTTACAGTTGTTCTCTCCATCGTTTCTTTGGTCTCCCAAGTGCGATAAAAATTCGAAACACAACTCGATTGTCTGTAAGTTGACAACAGTGATACTCATGGTTTGAAGAGTGGCCGATAGGTGGCAGTACGATGCAGGAATGCAACACGACGGCGCAGTAATGGTGTAAAGCTGGCGGCCCCACTTGCAACATGCAATTTAAGGTTTTCATGTAACTCACCCTCGTACGTACATATGAGTTGGCATTGCAATTTGCAGATCTGTTTTCTGACATAAGGGTCCAAGAACATGCCAGAGAGGAGAAAACATAACACGTCCTGGGAAGGTCATGCTGCATACAGGGAGAATTTAGTTACTGTATCATATTTACACAAATCCAGGTCTTTGTTTAATGTCACAGGAATCAGGGTCAAGCAAAAACACGATTTCTTACTGTGCGGAATCAAACTGCGGACATTCCCGGTTGTTCCGCTCTCAGTCACTGAGATGATTCCTTTGGTTTTAAGCCATTCCACACATGTATGATTAAATCTGGATTTTCACAAATATGATATATTCAAACCGGCTACATAAGTTTCCACAAACCGGAAACTACTTTTACACTTGCATAAAAGCAGTCATTATTGCATTCAGTTACAGCTTTGTCTTGTTAAACGGAACACACCAAAATGCAAATCTTACTTTATGAAAATCCACTGTATGAGACCTTCCTGATGTTTCTGAGGGTTACTTACAGTTGATAAACTAATTAATCGGCCAACTAATTAGCAGCCTGGCGTTCTTTGTAAGTATGAAAGCTTAATTCCTTTGCCACAGTACATAAAAAACACAATGGCTCACTCATGAGGTAGGGGATATTTGCCAGGGTGCAAAACTCACCCCTCCCCCCCAAAGCAAAATTTAAAAAAACGGATTTTGTAGACTCGATGACATCAAGTTTCTACGTGTTACATGCAACAGCCTAAATCAGCCAATAAAATCGGCGGATAACTAGTAAACTGGAATATTGAAACATAGAATAAAAACTTATGAATATGTAGATATTTTCGTTTCCTTTTTCAATTAGCTTTAGCTGTAACCTAACTAGATGTCGGCTCGGATATTATGACAAGAGTTTTTTAAATTAAACATAAATTATACATATAGCCTCAGGGTCAGCCTCCCCCCACAAAAAAAAATTGTGGATGCCCTTATGTAACAAAATAAATCTGTGGTAAAAGCACTTCATTTAACACCTGCCAGTTGTTAGTTAACCAAGAAATGTTATGGTGTTGTGGAATTGAATAATTTTCCGTCCAATTGTCTAACTAACTAGGTGCAAGGTTCAGAATCTTCTTGACCTGCTGAATGTGGTTCACATAACCAAGAAACTGTCAGTAATTTGTGAACCCATGATTTATCACTGTAATCATAAGATCTCCCACTGTACATTATTAGTCGAATTCATGTCTTAATTATACACTTAATACACAGGCTGTACCTGAAATAATTGTAAAAACTTCAAGAGTGTTTTCTTCGCATCAAAACAAAGAAAAAAATAATTTCAACATGTTTGGAAATTACCGGCTTTTAGGCTTAATTGAAGTATTAAATTCAACAAAAATACTTCAACTACGTAATGTTTACTTACAGCCAACATGTCATATTTACAATTTTTTCTTTGGCGCAAGAGTTCAGCTCTGGCCTAGACCACTCCATTGCTGAGATTTTTAACTCAAACACAATTAGAGACACATCCAGTAAAACTCCTCTGAACGAGTGACCAGCTGGTTCCAGAACCCGCTACATACACAACACATAACAAACACAAGGGATAAACATCGACGCCCTCAGCAGGATTCGAACACGCGATTGCAGAAATCGAGAGGCCCCAGACCTGTGCCTCAGACCGCATGGTCACCGGGATGAGCATAAACTTACACTACATGTTCCCAATTTTAGTAACTGTTGAATTCTTGTTATCAAGTCACAATTCACAACAAAATCTCAAAATGTCCTCCTGCTGCATTATTTCGCACATGAGCATGGCTTTCCATGGAGTGTTGTACACTTTCAAAGGTCCCGGGGCAGTTGCGAACGGTATGACAAGCAAACAAAATCGGTGGTGAAGTGTCCCTTCATGTTAAATTGGAGCTGCATGCACTATGGTGACACTGAAGTCCTCATAGTTAAAAATATGTACGAATGAGTTTGGGTGGCTGCGAAGGCCGTGCAACTGCTCCTGTTCTACCCACCCATTTGTCTTGATAGGCATTATTGAGTACATCTTGCACGGGTAGGTTAAAATATGCCAGAGGCCTGTCCTTCATAAATTATGATATGACTGCCAAAGCACATGTTCCAGCAGTCATGTGAGAGCATTTAAGAGGAAGTTCCTGTAGACTTTGTGGCAAAACATGTGGACATTCCAGATGGTCACCCACAATACTAGCCCACACAATCCTGAACTGCTGCTGGTGTCTAGCATGGATTTTACCATGTGAATCCTCCTCTGTTGTTGATTGTGGACATTTGTGATGCCACCGGTATAAAATTTTCCTCAACTATGAAGGTTACTGGTGAGACAAACAATGGATTAGTTGTTTGCTGAGCATACCATTGACTAAAATTCTCCTGTGGTGAGTAATCAGCAGGTGTTAGAACACGGACACTTTGTAAAAGGTAAGGGTACAACAGCTATGCATGGATTTCCCTCCAAGTGACCAACAGGGAACACTGCCATCAGTTGGCTCGTAATAATACCTCAGTCCCCAGCAACATGTTATAAGATACTCTCTTCCAGATCAGGTGTACAAGCAACTCTCAGGATTCCTCGATCTGCAGTAACTGCTGATAATGTTCCAGTCTTTGCAAGTCAGTGATACACTGCACCAAAAGTTCGATCATTTCGCTGAAGTTGCCTAGTACAGCCAGGCACTATCATGACCAAGTATGAAAATCAGTATTCTTAAAGGTAACTTACAAAGCAAGCTGCATCACTAAGTACTACTTATGCCACTACAGCCACGGAAACTAGCAGTATTATATAGGAATGTGCTCAAAGGTCACCCAAATAAAGTAAGCAGGGGAGGACTTTTTTTTGTATTGCGTCTGTAGTGTTTGTGTTGATAACATGACGATGTTGGTCTGTATCTCGATAACTATTTGCGGACATATATTGATATGAACTTTTTTTTTGTTTTGGTGTGGAGAATTCACTCTGAAATTTTATCCAAGCGTTTTAGATACACTCTGTATATTACATTCCATATCATATCTAAAGTGTGCCTGTGTTTCCCAAGTGATCTCTTCCATTGAGGTTCCCCATTCGAAATTTTGTATGCATGTTGTGGCTAACCTCCAAACACAAGTGAGTCATACACTGTGTTCGGCAGTTTGCCTGAGATGTTCCAATGTGCAAATCTATAGCTTTTATAATAGCACAAAAAAGTAAAGATTTTGAGAGTTGCATTTAACCAGTTTCTTACAAAAATGAAACTAAAAACCACAGAGAACTTCGAAAGTTAAACCTAAAAATAATGACCAACAGTAGAATACAGGACAGCAAGCTTTGATGTCATAAAATGAAGTGGTACAAAATAAATTAATCAGCAAGAAATATTGACATGTTTTGCACAACAAAAATAAAATATGTTTATAAATACATAAAAACTGTAATGCATACTATGTAGCCCACAACAACTTTGCGACTGAGCAACAATCTCTCAAAAAACAACTGAATTACTTACACAAACAGAAGGATGACATGACAATGATGAGCATGGAAGCCACCATCATTGCAATGAAGTACTCGTACCTGATTAGAGGCTCTGGCGGTACTGGAAAATGTACACAAAACTATGTTGTAAAATATACAGTCAATAAAATGGCCACATTTAACATTAATTTTTATTCATTTCTGACGCCTATTTCATATTATATACATGCAACGAGTTAAAGTTGCATTTGATATTTCACCAATTTTCCAAAAGTTTACATTTATAAAAAATGAATCTGTAACAGCCTACAAAAATGTGTCAACAGCAAATTGTGCACAAAATATGGAGCACTAAAAAATACGTACTTTAGTCAGCATAACACCTTTGGGTACGCAAACCACCCTTAGGGGACTAGTCATCATGTCTGACTTTCTGGTATAAAAACTCGAAATTTTAGCCTTTCTTAAACAGATAAAATGATTTGAGCCAGCTCAACTCATTTAACACTACCAAATCCATTTCTTAATATGAGCTGCAATATGACACATACATTTCCATTTCCAATATCAGAATGGCACTACTGGGAAAATTTCCCCAATTTTCCTATCTGAGATGTAGACAGTGGAAATGGCATCCACTAAGTATTCACTACTCTAGAAATTCCCTAAATATCCCATTATTCCTTTTTTTGTTTTTTAGTTTGTGTTTGGTAAAAAGTGACAACAAATCTGTTCTGAATTTATTTTTAGAATTAAAGTCTGGTATTTTAAATATTAATACGCAATCAAAAATAATTAAGGACAAAGGAACACTATTTCTTTGCACTTTGCTTAAATCTCTTTATGAGTCACAGAAAACTTTAAACCTTCAAGCCTTAATTATCAACAGCCACATTTATGAATGCGTAATGGCGCTTGTGGGGTACTTTTTAAAACAGATGCATCACAGCGCCATTTTCATTACGTCCATGCGAAGACTGGCTTTAGAATGGATGTCACTATTGCTGGCTTATTTGAAGAAGCTTAGGAAGATATTATATTCTTAATGACTTTACTCCTTAAGTCCAAGGCTGACACATTCAATAAAACAAAATGATGACATTTTAATGGTTTGATAAACAGGCAATTATTTGTGAGTGACACTAAATTTAGAAAATACTGTAAAATTTCCTGTGATCTCTTCCATAACATATTACGATTTATTAAGAAGAGATAAGTGCAACTGCATGCATTCGTGACAAACCCAAAGACCGCCAAGGAATAACTCTTACTGTCAGGTGAGTGAACCTATTATTGAAGTACAGTAGTATATACTGTTTATATCTATGTTATAATTCTGGTCAGTAACTACTGCGCAAAACAATATCGTGGAAAATTTTTAATATGTCTAATATTGTGGAAATTCTTAAAATATGAGAGGTACTTAACAGATAGTGTACAATAAGTTTACTAGTCTTCTCGATATAAGGATGAAAACTGTTATGTCTCTTTGCATGCCTTTGTGAATACTGACATAGACACAACTGACAGCCTCAACAAAGCACCAGGCTTGGTCCTGAGTTCAGCAATATTTATTTACAGCAAGAAACTTTAATCTAACATTAGAATTTTAATGAAGATTGTCGATGGG
>Ga0123352_10007806_pt1 | contig 16567 bp, 9 predicted proteins | sample TergutLab28metaG_FD_89700 | JGI IMG/M metagenome (GOLD analysis project Ga0123352, IMG submission 89700) | Labiotermes labralis P1 segment gut microbial communities from Petit-Saut dam, French Guiana - Lab288 P1 | ecosystem: Host-associated > Arthropoda: Insects > Digestive system > Gut ... | reverse complement strand
GGGGGCATCTGAGACAATTCTTACTTTGAGATGGCTGGTAGTGTGGGTGAAATGGGAAGAGTCAGCCAGTCTTTACATCATCAGCTTTAAGGATGTGATTTGTTGAGTGTCATAGCTCTCTTTATTTCTTGTCCTGCTCGGTGATCTGGATTCACAGGTAATTTGGACTGTGCCTTACCCCCATGTATTCTGGGTGACAGATGGACTTCTGTATTTTTGTTGTAGGGTATGTGGTTTGTATTTGACAAAAATGTTTTAAGGAACACACCTGTACAAAATTGTACTGAAAGTGAATTAATCAGAACTGTGTTTGTTTTGTTTTCTCTGAACCATTGTAGCTAAGTTTTCAGGTGCCCACAGCAAATTATGAGCTTAAAAATCTGTACTTAGGTGTGGAATGTTCTTTCATTTAGCATAATTAATTTGAAATTTTGGAGCTCGGAAAGTCCTTCCCCCCCCATATATAATGTTCCATTTTGCCACCCAGCGCGCCCCATAGCAACCTTGCCACCGATCTGTTTCCGTGCTTTGAAGGACAACAAAACATGAAATCTGCTATTTCGAAGTTAATGTTTCAAAATTGTTTCAATATCTGTATGTGCAAACTATAGAGAGTGTCCATGATTGTGTCCATTAGCACCCCTACTGTCACAGGAGCTTCATTGTATAGAATAGGATGCTCACATCGACCTTGATTTTAGAGTCCTTTTTCTCGTGAAGCTTATCTAAACATCATTTTCAGAGGAACTGTGAGGTCCAAACCTCCAGCTTCCAGGCATGGCTGTTACGTTTTTGAAAATGGATCTTAAAAAAGCATGATGGAGTGTTTATCATGTAATATTAACAGTTTTGCTTTGAGCATTGTCCACTTCTTGCAGAGGATGTGGGTTGTCGCACATTTTCTTTTCATCTGTTAATTCTCTGATTAATGGTGTCAGGATTAAGTGTAATAGTCTGAATTGGTTTCTTTGAAGTATGGGAATGATTTTGCAGACACACTGTGCACCACAATCGCAACTTTTTGGATCACTGCTTTTTGTTGACTTTATATTTTTGGTTCATATAAACCATGTATCATGTAAGAGCAGCAAGTTTTTGTATTTTATTTTTGTTCACCTTGAACCTATATTCAGTACTTTTCAACTATTCTGTAGATTCATTTACACCAAACTCTTTTTTTTATTGATGCAGGATATTTTTACAGAACTTTCAGGGACATTTTTTCCTTGGTACATTTCAGAAGTATTGCATTGTCCATGTGCTGTGTTTTACTCATAACACAACTGAGCACCTTTCCCGTGTTTCAGCACTGTTAAGTCTGAAGGAAGGTCACAGCAGGTACATTGTTTAGAGGTACTCATCATGTTATGCTTGTTCACTAATTAAAATATTGTGTATTTCATCCAGTGACATTCCACACCTGCCATAGTAGCTGGAAGTACGTGAACACTGATGCCCACTGCCATTCAAGTATGTAATTGGGTACACAGTCGAAATTGAATATTGAAAAAAGTACAATGTATTTAATATAAACTGAGCTCGTATGATACAAATATTGTTATGTCCCTTATGTATAGTAATACTGAGGTTCTCTCTCATATGTCAAGTTGAATTGATGTACAGTGCATGATTCTTTCATGTGTAGGACACCTTTAGTGTGGACATCATGATTACATGTGAGACAGTTATGGTTGTGTACTCAATATTTTATTGTATTTGAATATTTTCTTGTCTGTTTGATGTTAACAGAGCAGTTTAAGAGTTATCTGTGTAGAGCAAACATCAGTTTGAAAGATAATTGAAAACATGCTTTTCATGTTAGTTTATGAAGGATAAGATAGAAACCTAATTGCATAACCAAAGGATTAAAAGCATTTTGTTTTTTATGGAAAGTTCTAAAAAGCTTTCATTATTCTTTTCTCTCATTCATGCACATAGATTAGTGTTGTTATAGCTCAAAAGCATATGTTGTGTAGGACAGCTGTGAAGTTTTCTGTAGGTAATGTAAATACATGATTATTAGCCAAAGACATGACCATTATCGGTTGGAGGGGGAGAAACTGTATGATATTGCACCATGTTAGCAGCAATGTCTGCTCTCATGTGCAATAAAATCCTTTTCTATTAACGCTGGCCCAGTCAGTATATGACTAGGCCTAAAGGCTGGATGTCTAGGGAATGATGGGCTTTTTCTTGGCAGGGGTAAGAGAATTCCATAGTGTTCGGACTGTCTTAAGCCCACACAAGATCCTTTTCAGTGGGTACCAGGTACACCTTGCAAGGGGTAAACTTTCCCGGGTGTGAAGCTGACCCCCGCCTCACATCTGGTGGTGCGGTTAAGATTTGTTGTGCTGTCTTGCCACTTCCTTATGTGCCGTCATGGCATGGCACGAGCTCCATCTCTGCCCATTTTATATGGTCAGGAAGATTGGGAACCATTGATTTTAAATTCATCATTCACTGTTGGACTGCTAAAAGAATGATACAAATTGCTTGGGTGGTGTGATGTGAAAGTGTTCACATATTATCTGTGTACTTTTTTATGTACAACACTAAAAACAAGGATTCATATGTTTGAAAACAGTATATTTTAAGATCACAGGAAACAGTATGTGGGTTTGCCATCAGAGATGATGATGTTATGATGTATCAGAGGAATTCCATGTGCAAGTTTTTACTCGTGGTTTAGACTGGAATTGTGGATTATGGAATTAGGAACAATTGAGGTCTTTGTTTGCAACAGATGAAGGAAGAATGCTAGTTGTAAACTAAGGCAGGGTGCAGTTTTGTGAATACATACAAATGATTACCCCCATGCAGTGTCAAAACTGTGGAAGCCCACACGGACTTAGTTTACAAAGGTGCATATACCCCAGTTGCACAGTCAGCATGAGTTTGGTTTTTTTTTTTTGAGTCTGTGTTGCACTACAATAAAAAGGGTGGTATGTTCTGTTCCTACAATAGGCATAACACTTTTTACGGTGTAATAAGAGATGTGATTTCATGTAAGGATTTCCCAGTTGTGACATGCTGAATTTATTTGCTGCAGTACAGTTGAATGTAACATAAAACAATTATGCATGGACATGACCGTCATAACACAACTATATTTTCAATTGTACATAACATGTCAACCACATGTTTCGGCCAATACTATTCTTGGCCATCATCAGGTTGGATACAATTATTGGAAAAAACTACACAATATAATATGATAACAGTATAATCATCAGTGTTGGTGTAAGTAGAGGGGGACGAAATCTCTTTACAAAAGAGTTGGAGGGCGTGTGTGCAGAAGGTTTAATGTGTAGATATATACATTGTCATGTTACGTCTATGATTTCGTAATGTTCGAGATCTCGACCCCCTCTCCTTACACCAACAGTGATTATTATACTGTATTATCATATATTGTGTAGTTTTCTCTGATAATTGTATCCAACCTGATGATGGCCAAAAATAGTATTGGCCGGCCGAAACATGTAGTTGACATGTTATGTATAATTGACAATATAGTTGTGTTATGACGGTCATGTCCATGTATAATTGTTTTCTTAACTAACACAATGGGGATGACACTCCTTAAAGTTGAATGTAACATCTGATGTTGCATGATTCACACTAGCATAAATTACTCTTGGTTGCTGAAGCTATGACGGAGTCCACAAAGCACACAATGTGAAGATAAAGAATACTGCCTTGTAGTTTAGTAGAAATTCACCAGTGTTCTGTTGGAACCTGCTGCCACGTAGAAGCATGAAGAATAAAACAGCAAGTTCTTCTGAAATGTTGGTAAACTTCTACCAAACTAAATGGCATCACACCCCAGAAGGCAGCATTTTAAATAATCACCACTGTTGAGCTTTTCGTTTTATGTGAAGAATGTTCACTGATAGACTGGAAAGAAGGACTTCTGAGATGTTTATGTTGTTATGCAATATAAACCAAATATGCATCTTATCAAAACTAATAATTTATGTCTTCTACATGTTTCGAACCTGAGGATTCATCTTCAGGAAGACAGTTGTATGTGTGGGTATGGTGTATGTTTTACACGATAACGGTATAAGCGGTCAGGTGGAAGTGTGTGTGGGTCAGTGTCGAGCACACACTTCCACCTGTGGACTGCTAATATCATCGCGTAAAACACTACCATACATGTATATACAACCATCTTCCTGAAGATGAACCCTCGGGTTTGAAACAAGTAGAAGATACCATAAATTAAAATATTAGTTTAGAAAAGGTACATTTGTTGGTTTCTATTGTATAATTATATTACAATGCATGGAGCAAGAAACATAAAATGTTTATGTTGCTTAGTGTGTTTAACATTCTTAAACGTTTGACCTTTGGGTCCATAACGGTAAATGCTGTCTTCCTGTGATCTGAGGTGTCAGTGACAGTTAAATTGTGTTGTATGTGTTTTATTGTTAGTAGCTTTGTTAATGATGCAATGTAGACTGTTAAAGAATGGATAATTCATTAAAATTTGCAACCATACAGGACTGGATTAGTGTAATCAGTCATCATTTTATTGTGAATGTACTTCAATATTACCACAGGTTTAGAAGTAAAATGTATACAATACAAACAAGGGTTCTGTTATTTGTAATTATACAGCATCACTCTATTTGTCAGCAGTGATGTTTAAACTCGGTAGTCTGTGTGAAAGTTTTGCTTGCTTGCTTTCGATCAGAGCTACTAAGAGCAGATTTTCTGGAGTGGTGTAAGGAAACATTTACTTGCCTGTTATATAATTTTAATGTTAATGTTTGCTGCAGTATCATAAAATTAAGACCAGCAGCTGGGGTGAATTGTTTGATACTGTTGCAGCTGTTAACATAAAAATTAATGGCAGTTGGCAAGCATTGTTTCTTTACACCACTCCAGAAAAATCTTCCTTCCAGGTGTGCCTGCTTCAGGCTTTTTCAGTTGGTGCTCATTTTCACTCTGGCTGGGACATTGACTATCCTGACCGATCATTCCCATAGCTTTCTGCACTCCCCCCAGGCAAGTGTGGGGTGTGCCGTAGATTATGCCTGTGCAATTTTCTGGCATGTGTTCTCTGATCCATTTTTCACTAGCCAGCCTACCTTGTGATTCTGTATGGTCTTTGGTACAGATAGCACTGTTAAATCCTACATAAGCAAATTAAAGATGTTTGGTTAACAGCATTCTGTTGGGTGCTTTACAAGTGTAGAGTGGGGATATAAACTGTTGTATAATGTAACAGTTCCATTAGTAATGCAGGAACATTGTGTATCTGAAGTAGTAGGCAATGAGAGTAATAATGCAGCAAGCCAAGTAAGCCAGTGATTGCAGCATTTTTTAACTAAGAAGTGTGGACTGAATTCTTCCATTTATACAGGCCATCAATAATGGATGGAAACTTGAGTAGTTTGCATCTGTATGTCAGTTTTGATATATCTTAACATGTAGATGGGAGAGGAGTATTCATCCTAAATTTGAGAGCAATCTGATATGAACTGCAGTGAGATGAGAAGGCAGGTGACCAGGTGGAGATTGCCACTGATCATAGTTACTTAGCCGTGATTGACCAATGTGTTTCAACAAACTGCCACACAGGCGGGCAGTGATGGCATTCAATACATGTGCCCATCTTGACTTAATAAGGTAAACTCACTCCCGGAAGCTGGGTAATGACTGAGGGAAGTACGTGGCATGTTAGCAGAATGCAGGGTGGTGATAGGAGGTGTAGTATCTTACAAGAAATTAGGAGAGGGAAAACTGTATACACTTAAGGTAGTTCATTTATGCATAAGTTGTAAATGCATTGTGTGTAGATCTGTGTTTTTTTATTGAAACTGTGTGCATTCCAAACCCAACTACCTCTGAATTACTACATGCAGGTGGTGACCAGAAAGCCTTCACTTGCACTAAGACAGCCAGCCAGACTGGCCTGGCTGTACAAGGCTAAGAGTGCCTGAAGTAAAATCACGTGGGGATGGAAGTGTTACCAAGGTAGTAACAGAAGACACTGCACTTGCAACAGTGGTGGCACGCACTACTATCCCTTGATTGGGAGGGACAGGTATGGGGCTGTCGTGCTCGGCAGTGGGCCCATTAGCCAGCAATGTGTTCAAACTTGGGAGCATTGGGTTGGGTCGGTGCTATATGTTATTTAGGGAATCGTGTAGAGAATTTCATGACTTGTGGAATAATTCTTGGACAGTGACGCCTATCTTGCCTTAAGGATACAGGTGTATGTGGACAGTATATTTCTTAAATGTGCAAGAGGCCATGCATCATTTAGAGGGGGTGCTGGGTTGCTCTGGTGGGTAAAGTGAAAGGTTTGTATTTTAGATGGTGCCTTGAAGTAGTCCTATGCCTTGTCTTAATTCGTTCATCCATACATGGACAATGTACAGATGCCTGATGGTGAATTCTAAACTAGTCAACTGTCGGTGCTAGGTGGGAAATGCTAGATGTGAAGGATTTGGTGAGGCACCTCTACTGGTTTTGTGTATGCTGATGGAATATGATACTCAGTTTGATCTGTTCCTGAATTTGCACACACCATTTGCCCTTGTTTAGTCTCACATGCCCCCCCCCCCCTTCCCTTTTACTCAAACAATCCTTCCATTTGCCTACTACTACTGCTGGTGGTGGTGGTGGTGGTGCCGTCTCACTGTACGTCTTTTTTAATAGTGACGCGCCCTGAGTTCATGTGTGGATGGGATGCCTTGTCCTGAAAATGTAGGTAATGCTTTAGGCTTTTGAGAGACCATATTGACTGACAGATACAAGGTAATTTTCTGCCAACTGACAGTGCTATATCCCCGAATACCTGAATGTCAACAGTGCCATAAGAAGTGGTTATCTTGAATAGTTCGAATTTTAACTAACTGCTTTTGAGGTGCATGAGATGTGTCATTTGTGGGTAGGAGATATGGAAATATTATTATATGTGACAACTGTAGATAGATCTGTTAGGACAGTTGTGTTCATTTGTGCATGATTGCGCGCCAGCTAAATCCTCTGCCACGAAGTAGATTGTTGGCTGATATTGTAGTTGCTCTGTTTTTTGTATTATAATTACAAGGAACATGGCTACAAGAGGAAGTGTCATGTATATGCATGAAAAGTTCCACATGGGGTTGCATTGTAGCCATTAAAAGGATATTAAGGACAGTTCTGTTTAGCACCAATACAAGACAGGTGTGGTTTACAGCGTGTACAACACAGTATGTGAAGCAAGACTAAATTTTGATACTTGGTGGCGGGGGGGGGGGGGTTTGTGGTGATGTAGGCCCAACACCTATGCACAGTTGACATGCCTACACTCAGAATAACAGTTTTCCTAAGGTAAGCCCTAATTTGCCATTAGATGTTAGTGGTGTCCTACGAGTGTCTCAAAAATTTGGGGCTCCTTTTTGTCCCCATGCCAATAAGTCAATAGCGGTATGCTACAAAGTGATTCCATTTGTGGTAGGATTATATGAATTTCAATTATAGTCTAATCTGTTGTTACATTTTGGTGACAACGGGATTGTGGCAGCCTCGTTTACCAGACCTAAATGTGTACGCTTTTTTATTTGCGGGTTACGTCAAAGGATCGATAGACAATAAAAAAAATGAAATATAGTGTTGTGAGGTTCACCAACAGGGCTTCGAAATTCAATGAACAATGTGTTTGTTACATGTGATGCCTGCTTTCGAGCCGAAGGTAATCACTTCCAGCATTTTCTTTTAACTTTGTGAAGGAAAACGCAGTAACTTTCATTGTAGCAAGTCAACTAAGATATCAACTGCGTCTTAGGATATCGATTCCTCACGTTTAGAGCATGGCTGTCTCATCGTCATGCCCCTCAAAACATTCACGCTCTTATTTAAGCTAACAAGTCCAAGTCACATAACTGTCAGTGGTATATGTGAGGCGTCTCCGCTTATAAAACGCATGTCATTCATAGAAAATGACATATCACTGGTAGGCATAACGTCTCCCCGGCGAAATCTATACAAATATTAGGAAGTGCACTTCTCAAAAGGAGTCGTTTAAGTGTGTACGATTGTTATTGTTGTATGTCAAGTTGAAGTGAAGTGTGTTGGCAGTGAATGAAGAATATTTTCCAACATTTATACACTCTTCATAATTGTTTGTAATCAAGTCCTGTTTCGATATTTCTGTTGGCTGCACTGGTTGTTAGGCTGAGTGTAATGTTGCACATGAACCGTGGCAGCGGCAATGACGTAATCCGTGTATGAAGCTGGCCATAATCTGTGTAATCGTCAATTTTACATAGTAATGGTGTGTACGTGGTGTGTATGAATGCACTGCCAGTTCTTGGAATTTACACGGTATGTATTATAATATGCAGGATGTGGTGGAAATAAATATTTTAAGTCGTTTAAAGAAAGTGTACTGTTTGTATATTGCTGATTACTTATTAGGGGTATAAAGACGGACATTACCGTTCTGATTGTCACGAACTATTTTAATGAACGATTTCCTGGTTTGAAGTGACGAACGTAGAAGTCGGTTGTTGTGTGACATAATTTGGGATGTTCATAGGACATACAACCGATTGTTCAAATATGCCTTATATTGAGAGGAAAAGGTAACGTGGAAGGTATTTATTGCAGCAAGAAGCTCGAGGATATGTATTGTAGAAGTATTGTGAATGTTTAATGCACACGAGAGAGATGACAATTTTGAAGGACTGAAGTGTCTCACCATTAGGATCTACGAAGTCGAGCATAAAGTACGTCGTCAGTAAGTGGTAGCCTAGAACCATGAGTCGTAAAAGGTCTGATGAACGGCGCAGTCGAAGAAGCAGGAGTAGGAGTTACGGCAGCAGTCGTAGCGGCAGCGCTGATGACGAAGATGGTGTGAGACTTCATGTTGCTGATTTAGGTACTTTGTGTATACACGTTTATTTTGCCGCACATTTGTAGTAGAAATTAACCACCACCTTCATTTTCAGTATACTTGCATGACAGTGTCAGGTTTTGAAATCTTTCAAAAGATTTGGATACTTGCTAAGAATTTTTGAAAGGTGGGAGACCAGGCTGTTGCATGGGGTTTTCATTTTGTAATGCTCTGCAGGCCTGATGTAAGTGCCGAACTAGTGGCAACATGATTGCAATATAATTTGAAAACTCCATACCTTTAGATATATCCCTTTCTGTTGTATTGATTTTGTTTAGTATGTTTTTGCCTTTCCTGATGCAGACTGCGAAGTCAAGAACATCATAAACCTAGTGGGTAAGGTGTACATTTTCTAGTACAGTAGGGTGTTTTTTTTTCAGTGTTCCATATCTTCATGAATTTTGGTTAAAATTAAAATGCAGCAACTAAAAACAGTCTTAGCTCCATGCACGTATTTTCTTGTACCTGACTTAAGATTGTTACGTTGAGTTAGAGTATGTTTATGCATGATTTCAGGCTGCCACTGCAAAGTAGCTGAGAATTGCACTCTTCTGATTTATTATTCCCTGTGTAATAACCCAGATGAGCAAATTCTCAGATTATGTTTAGTTTTATTATCATAGCTCATGTGTCAAAATTATGATATTTTTGTTCTGTGTACCTCCTTTCTTCCTCCTTGTTGTGTTTAGTGTCTCAGTCTAGGTAATCTGGAACCTGATTATTTATGTTTCCAAGTTACAGTATACAAATTATGGCAATAGATATATCTTTGTGTTATAGGAATGGGTGTATCAAAGCGTGAATTACAGCATGTTTTTGATAAATACGGGCCTCTCAGAGAAATATGGGTCGCAAAGTCACCACCATGCTTTGCATTTGTTGTTTTTCGAGAGAAGGATGATGCAGAAGATGCAGTGAAGGCAACAGATGGCATGTAAGTTCATTGCCTTAGATGCCATAACATGAGATAAGTGTAGTTACATGTTCAGTGTGTTCATGAAGAGTCTTGTGCATTCATTTCATGCAGTCAGTATTCAAGTAGGTGACAGACTCATTGCAAGGTGATTTTAAAATATGGCATGTTGGCCAACTGTCTTATGTCATTCAGGCTGTTGCACCTTATTGACAAATCAGAGCTTTCACATTGGTTGTGGCTGTATGAATGCTGGCTATACATTTTATGCATATTTGATGTGAAGTGGTGTTGTACTATCCCATTTTTATGTCAGGACGTTGTGTGGGAGCCGAATCCGGGTGACATTTGCTCGTCCCAGGACTCGAGGGCGTGGACAGCGTGGATATGATCCTAACATGCGATGTTACCAGTGTGGAGAGAGAGGCCACTTCTCACGGGACTGCCCAGATACAAAGTATGGTTACAAGAGGCCACCTTCTAGGTTAGTGTTCCTTAGTGTCTTCTTACTCGTACCTTTCTTTGGGCTTATCTGTGGCTTACAGTGTTTCTGTGTCATTGATATCTGTTATTGTGAAATTCACATAGGAGTCCTTGGCAGGAGAATTGAGTCCTCTGCATTTTGAAGTTTTTGAAAGTTCTTATGGTCCGGACTAGTTGAGGTAACCTAGCACATGAGGAAGTAAAGTTTCACACACATTTCGTGTGGACCAGTTACATTTTTTATGTGTACCTGCATTTGTGCAGTTTGCATATCTTTCTTACTCTTTTTTTTATGATATGCATTGTATTTCTATTTTTGGTATTTCCAAGAGAGGGATAATTGGTCGACTTACAAAATTGCTTGATTTACTTTAGGGTGTGTGTGTTGGTTATGGTAGAGAGGTGATTGGTTGTATTGATCGGAAATCAATCGCTATTGGTCCATTGGGTGACCTCTGGTTGGTTGGAATGGAACTACTGTCTGGTGGCCTGCATTTGGTTGGATCAAGACTGGAGGATTTATCATGGTTTTGATTGGTAGCTCACTCTCACGATCATGGTCATGGTAATGTTGGTGGTGCCAGGTTCCTGAGGTTGGTAGGTATCTACAGTCATTCATACCTTAGCTTTGTATTTCCGAAGCAGTAGTTGGAGCCATAGCTTGACGTGCAGGGTGCCAGTGAACCAGAGTACTTAATTTAAAACCATTAACTACACTTGTTGGCAGTATGTGTCCAGGTATGGCTCTTTTATGTATCCCTGAAGGAGAGGTAGAAGTTTCTAATATACAGATAGTGCTTCTGAGGAATGTCTTGTTCTGAATAATTGATAGTGGACTTTGTCCTGTAACCTGGCAGACTTACAAGTATCCTGTGTAATATAAGAGGAGAGATGTATGTCTTACATCATGGCAGAAATAGACTCACCATTTGATATTTTTTATTTATGACTGCAAAGAAAGAAAGAAAAAAAAAGGATCAGAGGCGGCAGTGCATGGAGTAATTTCTGTGCACTGGCTTGCTCATGTTGTCCCTTGTATGGACTTCAAATTAAATGCTGTGTATTTTATGAGGCTAAGACATTGTGACAGTGCAGAAGGTTTGCATATGTCCTTGGACTGATGCAATAATTAATATGAAAGTGCTTGCTTATAGTCTGGCAGTGTGGGTATTGACATTGAGATAATGTATGACATTATACTTCTTATCATGTGTGGATTGTCTGGTTAGAATTACTTTTGCATTATGTGTGTTTAGTTGCTGCTGTGTGGATTATCCATACAGTTGTTTCCTCCCCTTTGTGTTTTTCATGACTTGAATTTGTTGAACATTTACAAAACCATGTGTTGTAATTTACATTGTACTTTTGAATTGAGCATTTGTCTCTCTGTCTGTCAGTCTGTATCTTTTTTTTAAATTCTAGTTGATCTGCTTGTGATATCCTCCATGTTGGGTAGGGATGTGGTAAGGTAGGGTAAAGACTGAAGTATTTCCCTTTTAACCTTATTGCTGCGCTACTATTACACATATTGTTACAGAAACTATTATTGTAGTACACCTGGTTGGAGTATATAGCGATTTAAGAGTGTTCGATGAAACAGTGATTTTTTCATTGTTGTTTTCTGATTTGCTTGTGTGATATGAAGTTTTTTTTTAATTACTTGAGTGCTGCTTGGCAGAAGAGTTATTGGAGGGGCTGATATAGTTACAGCTTGAACTGAACCGCAGAGTGCTGGAATGGTTGTGAATAACTGCGGTAGGTGCACTGATGTTTTTATGGTAACGTGTTACTTGGTTTGCTTTATGGTTGAGGTAGGTGTTTTGCTTGTGAGTGACAAAATAGAACAGTGAAATATCGTTAAATGTTTAGTGAAACTGGAATTATATTCTGACATTAGCAGTGTGTTAGAGAGAGTGTGTGAAAAAGAGAGTTGACACAAAACAGGTTTTTGTGTGGTTAAGTGATTTGGAGGTGCAAAGCAAGATGTTACATTTGATAAAAGAGTCTGTCACCCAGCATCAAGGACCAGCTTGAATGTGAAGAATGTGACTGAAGTGGTGAAAAATTATTTTTGATTTTACTGTTCAGAAGATGGAATAACTGAAGGTAATACTGGAAGTGTGAGATTATGACAAAACATGTACTTAAACATAGGGGAAAGTCTAGGCCATTATGGGCTAAAAAATCCTGCCCAAGCAAAAACTGAGAATAGCGATTTTCTCAACTTTACAGCAAAAATGTTGAAAGAATTTGCTTTTGGAAAAAGAATGGCATGATTAGACTTGGTCTTAAGTATGAACCAGAAATAAAATGCAAGTCTGAAATGGAATTGTAGAAATATTCTGAGACTCAAAATGAGGGTTGAAGCCCATAGTAATCTACTTTGTTTAGAGTCAGAAGAACTATTTGTTATGAATTTATTCCTTCTCAAACAGTTAACCAAGCATTCTGTCTTCAGGCCTTGGGACATTTGCAGGAGCTTTGAACAAGTGGATTGATTGTGCATCATGTCAAATGCAACATCTCAAATGCCACTTTTAGAAAAACAAGTTTTGGCCTGAAAATAAATACCTGTGTTGAAACATCTGCTACAGTCATTGGAGATGGCTCCATGTAACTTCTTTATTTTTATGAAACTAAAAATAATTGTGATTGTTCCATATTTATGAGTCACTTGAAGACGTTGAGAGAAGTTTGATTGGAGTATTTCCATGGCAAAGGCATGGGAATGCACTGTGAAGTCACAAGATAAGTACCTTGTAGATAACTACGCTTAAGGAAGGTTGGTGGTGATATTTCTTTTACAAAATGATTAGGGTTACTTAAATGTGACACCTAGTAAGCGGAACGACAGTAGGAAACTGTCAAGTATGTGTGAATGTTTGAATGAGATGTATCAGAACACACCATTTAAGATGTAATGACACTAATGCCTAGAGTGAAAAAATTGGGGTTTACCTAGCCCACATCTTTCCTTACACTTATATACACACCCTTTAATTTAGATGCATGGTGTATCTTTCTTCGTGTAGTTAACTAAAATTTTTTTGGACAGCCAAGCTGATAGGTGATAAAAGTCTAATCTGTTTGTCTGTGCAGTGACTCATGTGGTATGTTTATGGGTTGACCTTTATGCTGTTACATGTTGACACAGACATGTCCAGTTATTCCACCATCTTGGTTTGTGTGATGTGGTTAAAGAGTTCCTTCTGCACTGGTTGATGATTTAAATTTGATAGCAGTGTGTGCGTCCATGTTTTGTACTGTAATGTAGTTAATACATAATTGTGTGTAAGGAAATAAAATTCATTTTCATTCCTATGACAAAATTTGGAACATATACTGTTCATAGCTTTCACAAATACAAGTCTGGAAACATCCGAGAAATGGAAGTACATACATAAAGTGCAGGAGTGCACTTGGCATCTTCTGGTTAAGATCAAAGAAATTAAGCTACATGACTTGAAAAAGGCAATATTTCATGTTGCACATTTATTCTCTTTGCTAAATTATTAAGAAATTTACAAAATATACTTGTGAAATATATAAAAATATGTACTGTTGTACCATTAAGGCTTTGTATGTTCTGTCAACATGTACACCATGAGCAATGAACTAGTATGACATCTATCATGCCCCTTAGAAACTTCAGGTGCCTTGATGTGGCATGTGGAGGTTTGCATATGGAACAAGTAATGTTCATATGTGGCTGTAGGCACAGAAGTATGTGTTAAAGAGACATGAACAGCAGTTGCTAGACCATTTGCTACAGAAATTGTACCAGTGTGTCACCTGCCTGTGAAAAGCACCATCAGTCAAACATAAATATATGGCAACTGCTCTGAAGTGGTTAATGAGAAATTAGCTTTCTGGATGGTTGTTTACACCTGTTCTTGGTCAGCTGAGCAAAACATACATGAAGCAGAACACTTGCTCATAGTCTAGGACTTGTAATCTAGCACTAAGGCAGTTCATTCTACCTGTAAAGTATGATGATAAAACATTTATATGGAGGAAGTAATTGTATGCACATAATATTTTAAGCAGGATATAAATTTGGAGAAATTCTGGGACAGATTATTTAAATTTTTGGACAGGTTTTCATTCAAAATGTGTGGTCAAAAAGTAAGTGTTAAAGAAACGAAAATAGCGTATAAATTACTTATTACAGTCTGCTGTTATAACAGCTTTGTGCAAAAAGATATGACATTTGTAGTGTTTCATTTTGTGTTTTAATTGTTGTCAGTGATGAGATTGGTTATTAATTTTTGTTTATTCATGCACCCAGTGACAGAGCATTGACATGGGAATCAGGAAACAGGTCTACTTAGCTGGAGTATTGAGCATGTATGAAAGTGTTACTTTTCACACTACAGGCACGTAGTCTTCCTTGAGCTTGTAATGGCTTTTCAGCTGGTCAACAAATTCTGTTTTCATGGATTCTGAAATGTTATTGTATTGACAGCAGATCCTCTCTTAAGGGAGTCATTATCTTCTCTAACACTAAATTCTGAGGATTCAGCTTTACTAATACCATACCAAAGAAAACCTGAAATTATCTGATCTGTAAGCATATTACCATGAAATTCTTAAGATTTTCTGTAGTTCCTCTTCTTGTGTGTTTGACTTTGGCTGACACTTTCAAAATATTTGACAGTACCACCCTAAATTAGCACCTCATACAATTTTAGTAAATGCTGTTGATATGGCTCATGCTGTTGTGATGGTGTGCGAATACATATGGTAGAAACATTTTCAGTGGAATGTAGTGATTATCATCATGATAGGTAAAGTTGCAGTAGTATTAGATAGAATGTTATATACATAATGATAATTGGGATTAATTGCAGTTTGATATGGGAATGCTTTCGAATATTTAGTATTGTTTGAATCATATGAGAATTGCAGTTTTGGTAGTTAGTTAGTTACTACAGGAGCAGAGTCCTTTTTGAGAAGTTACCGGTTCTCAGCCAGTCAAGAAATTCCCTGCATTTAGTGGAACCAGAAGGTTCATTACTGCATTTACAAGTGCCTTTCACCTGCCCCTATCCTGAGCCAGATCAATCCACTCCATGCCCCCATCCTACTTCCTGATGATCCATCTTATATCCCTCCCATCTATGCCTGGGTCTTCAAAGTGGTCTCTTTTACTTTAGTTTTTCCCACAAAACCCTTTATACACCTCTTCTGTCCCTCATACTTGCTACATGCCCTCCCTATCTCATTCTTCTCGAATTGATCATCCAAATAATGTTTGGTGAAGAGTACAGGTCCTTAAGCTCTTCATTGTGTAGTTTTCTCCACTCCCCTCCTAGACCAAAATATTCTCTTCAACACCCTTTCCTCAGACACCCTCAACCTATGTTCCTCCCTCAGTGTGAGCAACCAGGTTTCACACCTATACAAAACAACAGGCAAAATTAGCTCTGTATATCTTAGTCTGTATATTTTTGGACAGCAAAGTGGAAGACGGAAGATTCTGTACCAAATGATAGCAAGCATTCCCTACTTCCATCTCCTCTTAATTTCTTCCTGAATAGAATTTTGATTTATTAGAACTCCTCCGCCCTTTCAAAGGAACTATTACCAATTTTCATATTTTGACTTTGTCCCGCATTCAGCTGTCGAGATATGACAATGTACAATGGAACTCCCTGCTTCCAGATTATTTGGGATATGCAGAAAATCCAGATAATTGGACTTTTCTTTGAAAATAGGCTACATTGACAGTTTGAGGTTTGGCTGTTACTATATATAGTATATACCTGTGTCTCAACATTTTGACCACATCTGATTTGAAGTTACAGAAGCCATAACACTGTACTTTACTTAATCTGATAACAGGTAATTTCAGGGTAGGTTGGTTTTGGAGAATTGTTGACAGATTTACCTGCAGGGCCAAGCCAATCTAGAGAGTTGGCAGTCCAGATATGTGGAGTTCTACTGTACTTAATTTTATCAGCATATACTTCTAGTCCAGTCTCCTTAGTAGCAACTATTAAAGCTTTTGAGTTTTTCTTTTAGTGTGTACACTTCCACCCAATATATTATCAGCATAAACCAATGTGTACCACTTAATTTCAAGCCCTCCTGGTTTACCTGAACCTTCCTTATGGCATACTCTAAAGCAAAGTTGAAAAGTTATGGTGATAAGGTTCTGATAGATAGTAAGAAAGTTTGAATAAAGGTTGACCAACTAGATGACACTTGCTTTATTATATATTGCTCAACATGTTTCAGATGTTAATACGTCCATCTTCAGGAGCTAGCGAGTACTT
>Ga0123352_10007800_pt1 | contig 16572 bp, 13 predicted proteins | sample TergutLab28metaG_FD_89700 | JGI IMG/M metagenome (GOLD analysis project Ga0123352, IMG submission 89700) | Labiotermes labralis P1 segment gut microbial communities from Petit-Saut dam, French Guiana - Lab288 P1 | ecosystem: Host-associated > Arthropoda: Insects > Digestive system > Gut ... | reverse complement strand
TAACTCCCCACAGAGTGAAACCACCCGCTGTCTAGACCTCCCCAGCACACCCATCATACGCTCACGAACTCCTTTCCGTAAATGTTTCAAATCATGCAACCCAATGTCAGATCTCGTGACCCGCTACGGCCCGCAAGCACCAACGAGATTCACATGCCTAGTTTTAGTCCCATTCGAACACAAACCCTCTAAATCAGAATGTCGGTAAACAAAGAAAAAAAGACTTACATGAAAAAAAAACAGAAATATCTGCGTCACTCGCATTTCTAACCTTGCCAAAGGAGCAAAGATAACTTTTGAATCATGTAATTAAATAATGGATGTGTTACTGCATTATTTAATTGGGTCTTTGTGAGTATAAAACATATTCAAAAAGAAAAAAAATCGTATGCTCCCACTGGGACTTTTTTAAATGAATCTCTATGAGCTATTTCGGTTATACAAATATGGCTGCTGATAATCGTCTAGACAGAATGGAGGTTGATAAAGACTGTTTGAGCAGGTGATGTGGTGTGGTCCATACATCGGGCAGAAACGTCGAGATCCGGAACGCTGTATGTGGGGTCCTCGCATGTGGGAGGTTTCACCAGTGGGCGACCAGAAAGAAATGGGAGTCTTTCTCGGCAGCAATATCCTCCGAATCTGGGGGTGGCGATATAGGACTGTCAAGTAGTTCCGCACGCGTTTTAGGCGGTGTGGGAGGACATACGCTTTCCAGCGTGCACGACGTATGACGTCGGGGTAATCTGCAAGAGTCGGCTGGTGGCAGTGTTGGGTGCGATAGCATACCACGTGTGCTAGAATCCATAGGACAGCTCCATGCCGCTGTGGGGGCCAGGTGTGGAAGTGTGGCAAGAGCGCCCACGCAGCTGGGACCTGTAGTTTGTCAGTGCGAAGGATTGCTGCTAGGCGTTCTCGAGTCCATTCCCATATGTCCTTCCCGGCGGTGCAATGTCATACAGGTGACAATGCGTCAGTTTGGGCGCAGTGGTTGCACCGGTTCGTGTCCGCAAGGTGAATTTTGAATAGGCGGTCATTAGTCGGGATTATGTCATGTATGGCCATGAACCATGCGGACGTCACGTCATCAGGGAACCAAGCCGTCTGTAGGTTCAGCCATATTTGCGGCCAGGTGAGAGTCGGATGCATGGTCATGACATGTATATCTCTGATTGTTGACCCCGCCATTGCCATGGTGTGGAGTTTGGTGTATTGACGCCGTCCAAAATATCTGGGTGTTTCCTCCTGTCCAGGGAGCGTTGTGTAAGCCATGTCGGTAGGGTAGGCGCGTACGTAAGCAAGTTTGATGGAGTACCTCGAGGCATGAGGGGGTTTGCCTAGATACCAATTAGTCTCCATGCCTGGAGCCATGAGGCCGTGCCCGTTCCTTCGCGTGTGCCCTGCAGGTACATCCGAGCAACAAGTGGCACTCTGCACTTAGCAGCCACATCCACCAGTCCCCACCGACCTCCGGTTTTGTGCCTTTGGAGCGTTGAAACTGGAAACCTCAAAGTTGCTCCTTTCCATATGAATGTGGCGGCTGACGTTAATCGTTGGTTGTACATGCCTGGGGCAGGGAATATCTGGGCTATGTACCATATTTTAGCAAACACGTACGTGTGGACGTAGCGCAGTCGGTGGGCGAGGCAAAGGTCTCGAGGGTATGATTCCCTCGCTCGTAGCCGCACTTGTGCCGTGGGTCGTGCCCATGTGCCGTTTATGGATTTGTCTGTGGAAGTCCAAAAGGTGACATTCAGAATTATCACATAAGAGTGGTAAGCAACACCAAGGACTGTGTAAAGGGCAGACCATCGTCCTATGGTGATGGCGGTGGATTTGTGTGGGTTCAAGCGGGCGCCGGAGGCCTTTTAGTATTGGCATATAGCCTCCTCTATGATTGAGAAGTCTGCAATTGAATTTAGGAAGATCGTCAGGTCGTCGGCGTAGGCTACAATTGAGACAGGGTGGGCGGATCGTCCCGTTTGGATTCCAGGGAGAGGTAATACCATCATTTTTAGCAGTAGTTGTAGGCACAAGGCACATAGTGCCATGGTTAGAAGACAGCCCTGGCGTAAGCTGCAGCGAATTGGAAGTGGGCCATGGGAGTGACCGTTATCTGCACAGCTGAAACAGCGCAATCGTACAAATTCCTGATGAGATCGATGAAGGGGGACTGAGGACATAACTGTGGAGAATGATGAATAGATAACTATGGGCAACTCTGACAAAGGCATTTTTGAAGTCGAATTTGAGTATACATAGTGGGGTGTTCGCGTACTCTGCGTGTGCAATGGCGTCTCGTTCTGTTGCTACGGCGTCCAGGATGGAGTTTCCAGGAACTCCACAGTACTGTGTAGATTTGAGGTGCTGGCCCTTCATGGGGCGCAGTCAATGTGCTAGGATACGTGCCACAATCTTATAATCATTGTTGAGAAAGGTTATTGGGCAGTAGTCGCTAGGCGTAAGGGATTTATGCGGTTTGGGTAGGCAAAAGATTATCCCACGCTTCTACCGGGGGTTATGGTTTCCCCAAAGAACATGCGGTTCAGGATCGAACAGAGGTCGTATTTGAGGGTTGCCCAAGTGACCTTGTTGAATTCGAGCCCAAGTCATCTCTGCCTGGGCCATGTTTCGCCCACCGGAGTAAATGGCCTTGTATATTTCGCAGGGGCCAAATGCGCTCTCAAAAAGGTATTGGTAGTCCGTATAACGTTCGACTCGATCTCAGCCACAGTGCCTACGTAGTCGGTATCGACTTCAATATTGTCGTATTTTGAGCGAAGGAATGTTGTGAAGGCGAGGGCAATCCCTTCGGGCGATGTTTGGATGAAACCGCTATCATCACGTATAATCCGAACTGTTCGGACGGTAAGCCTCTTCTGCATCTCTGTTAGTTGGAACAGTGTGGGTTGCTCCCCTGCAAGGCGATCAGCTTCCGTGGTGTGGAGAAGTGATGTATGCAGACTTGTACTGTGTAGCTTGACAATTTTTGCTTTAATGTGATTGAGGGCGAGGATATTCGCTCTGTGAGTATCCGCTTTGCGTAATATGTCACAGAAGCACTCATAATAAAAGTTTTCCATGGACCGGTGGTTCCTGCGGCGTGCCGCTTCCGCATGTTGGAACATCACCCGGACCCGTCTTTTGTAATACCGATAACAGCACGTGCTGATGTCCAGGTACAGATGTTGCCGTTTCCATGTGTCATTTTTGCCGGAATTCTTCCATGGTGTGATTCTCGGTGAGGAGAGTGCAGTTGAGATAACATGTGCCACGGCCGCGGCGCAGTATGGGCGCATCAAGAGTCAGCAGCAGTATGACGGCGAGGTGGTCCGTGAAAGCCCCCGCGACAGTCTCGTTCCCAGTTTCCGACCATCAGGTCGAGTGAAAGATAGATTCGATCCAATCTACAAGCTCCGTGTGCGTGGTAATGTCTGTATATTCTGCGAAAGGAATTCTTTAGAAACGCGTGAGTGCGTATCCTTGGACCAATGCGGCTAGCGAGCGGCTGGAGGTATATTGTCCAGTAGAGTCAGATTTGGCAAGGATGCAATTGAAGTCGCCGCCTATTAAGAGGTTGTCTGACAGTCCGTAGCTGGTACGCCAGGTCTTTGTTGAAGAACGCTTTCCTTTCATATCGTTTCGCTGTGTCTGAAGTGACGTAGATGTTTATTACTGACAGGTCACCAAAGTTTGCGGCAATTGCAGGCCCAGACGGTAGCGGGGTATGTGGGTTAGTGTTAGTAGATCTCTGAGTATGAGAGCCGTGCTGCGTCTAGTAGTTCTAATGTTGCAGTGCGGAGTGTATCCAGGAATATCAGTGAAATGTTGCGAGACTTCTTGCAACAAAATTACGTCCAGGTCATGTAGTCTGATGAATGCCTCCAGCATAGCGACTCGTGTTGGGGACGACAAACCATTTATGCTAGGGTCGCAATTTTCAGCATATCCCTTATCCGTTGGGGGGGGGGGGTTGAAGTGTGGGTATGGGTGTGTCAATGAGATGTGTCAACGGCATGAAGGCTCTGGACGTATTCCGTTTCCTTTCAAGTAATTGGTCGTTAGTTTTTTCCAGTCGCAGTTTCTTTTTCCGGTTCATGCCGGTCCCGGTCGATTCCGGATGCGCCGGCATCTCCTGATTCATGCATCGGGTTTCTAGGAGCGCACGTAGGTGTGTCCTGTTCATTTTTAGGGCCTGTGGTGCGATTTCTTCGGGTCTGACGGCTGTATCATGTATGATTTTCAACAGGGGAGGATATTCTGTCCCATTCGTTATTGTGACAATTGGTGTCACCTCACCGGGACCCATTGCTCTGTCTGTGGTCGGATCATCGGCCCATTTGGTGGGCGCGGGGATACCGTGGTCCGATACGTGCGTCGTGAGTGGCTCTGATCTGCTCGTTTGCTATACGTACGCGACGTGTTCCCATTCCAGCGATTTGAAGACGCACAAGGGAGATTTCGCCGGACGCATGTTTGAATAGAGCTGTACCGTTCGTGCTTGTAGTATGTCTTAAACGTATGAGGTATCAGTGAACTTTATATAGATCTGTCTTCTAGTGCCATTTATTGTATCATAACTACAGGTTGTTCAAGTACCTGTAATTGGTGATGAATCCATTCATGGAAGTCAAATGCAGATATACGAGGGCTGTTGGGGTCGAAACAGCACACCGGAGTGTTTCGACATTCAGACATGGTGCAAGGAACGGGAAGGGCGTTCGTTACTGATCGCTCGTCGCTTGTTGTGACAGCAATGCACTACAAAAAAAACATCACTTTCAATACGCAGAGGACACTTCGTAAGAGCGCAGACCTCTGTTCGGCTGTCTGAAGCGAACTGGAGGACTCGAAATAATGTAATTTGTTTCCGAATAATGTTGCCATCACGCGTTAACGTGCTCGGCTACCTCCGGATGCGGCAACCATCCACCCTTTCGCAATATCTATCCGTGGAAGCACGGCCAGCAAGCCACACGCCTGGGAAAATTAATGACCTTTAATTCATGTTTTAACTTCAAATTAAACGAATGTATTGGTGTCTTTTGTTAATATATACGCGGCGTGATTGATTGTAATGAATGGAAGACAGAGAAACGCAACAAATGCACAAATATGGCGAAAGTAAAACGACTCGCATTATGGTAACTTACGTCACGTCACTGAGCGGGATGTACGAAATATCAGGGAACTTGGTTTTTGTTGAACATTGTACATACCGACTCGAAAGTAAATACGCGCCACTTTAACATGCTTGGCAATTTCGTGTTGTCCTTCCTTTCCCAGTGGTACAATTGTGACGAAACACACTTGAAGCAAAATGGAACAGAATCATACTCTGCGCTTCCTGTTCGTACATGGCTCGACAACTGTCCCGGTCGGTGGATTGTGAGTCAAGGACGAACAGAATGACCTCCGTGACGCTGCGATGTTATTCCGGGCATTTCTTTATGTGTGCCTGGGCGAAGGAGGAAGTCTACCGATCCATCCAAACAAACTTCATCAAGGTACACGAATGCCGGTGGCCGAGTCGCAGTGGCGACTAATATTGTAAGATGGCACCTATATATGGAACTTGCTCCGCACAACCCGTTTCGCGCACAGAATCTTGACGTGGTTCCCAGAATTTAAGAAATTTTGAACACCTGCACTCGATGAACTGGAATAAGACATTCGAAATAATTATCTGCCTTCACCAGATGATTATGAACATAATGCACGTTATGTACAACATTAAGACATTCGAGATACTGTGTCGCTGCTCCTTTTCGCTCATTAGGAGCTTATGTTAAAATCTGATACTAAATGGTAGTATATGGACTCCAAAATGATGCAAGAATTGTGGCAAATTGCAATAATATTAGGAAATCGAGGCATTTAATATTTTGTATTCACTGTACAATAATCCGGCTTCAACAAGTGTTCACCGGAAAATTTATACTTCATTACAATACTGTGAATACTGTTGTGGCAGTTGGTTGTTCATCGATAATTTGCCTCATCACAAAACTGTTATCTGATAAGGTAACCAGATAAAATTTGTTTAGTCATGGAGTTTCCCTGCGTTTCCCAAATTTGCAGCAATAGCTCCTGACATATTTGTCTAAAAAATTCAATTAATAGCACCCGTAAACTTGACACATCGTATATTCTTCGGAACATGACATCTGGCCTCCTCGGTACATAGTGTGAACCTCCCAAGCAGCAACTCAACCCAATCAAGTCAACTTGAAAACAAGCCATACATAATTATTCTAATACCGTGGATTGTATAGTTTAAAGCAATTCCATGTTGCAAATAGCTTCCCCAAATTAGTTTTATGTGAAAGCTAAGTAACACGGATTGTCACTTTAAATATAAGTTCAAAGTAATTCCGTGCTAAACAGTTTACCTTGAAAAGTCCTGATGACCGTTAGTCACCTGGGCTAGTAATGTCTCGCCTTTCGCTGAAAGCAAAGAATCACAAACGTGTTCACAACAACAGCCCGTCAACAGACACCATCAAGCCATCATAATCCACTCCACATCCTATGTGTTGAAGAACAATATCCTACTTTCTACGCCCAGGTATACCAAGTGCAAACTTTCCGATCAAAATGTTGAACTCACCACCGTCAGCTCCACCCGAGTTCAGCTAAGTCCAATTGATTACGTCAACACTGCATTACGAACATTCAGAAAAAAAATGCTGTTCCTCGTAATGCAATATCGAACATCCTCTCCATCAGCTTGTTCCCAACTGAGTTCTTCATTCGGAGACAAGGTTCACCCTTACAAGAGACGTCATTTGGAAAAGTAAAATAAGCCGAAGAGTTCTCTTCCCGTTTCAATTCGAGCAGCGACTATTATATACAGCAAGTTGAAAGCATCTACTGATGATAAAATTAATCACACTTTCAATAGCATTACTGATACCAAAAAAAATTCCTTTCAAACAGCTCCCCGGACTAAAAGTCCGAGGACATTATGACCTTACGAACACCTCGGCGACGACAATCAACCTGAAATAATGGGATCTTGAAGGACAGCAAGATGCACCGTCCTGCTGAACCAAATCTCTATCGATGGCGGTGCGGATGAAGGTTCCAGTCTTCCGTGATGAAGTGGCGTAGATTCGCACGTAGGTGCCAAAACTTGGGAGGAGACTGGACTACCCTAAACATGGAGATAGAGAGATGCTAGTATTCGTGGATGTGATGGCGTGTAGATCAGTTTAACAGTTTCCAGCGTTTCGAAGAAGCCTCTTGCCCCTCCCCCCCCCCACCTTCGCAGTAGTCCAAGAAGAGTAAAGGCACGTGGAAAGTGGAGGTTGAGTTCCATGCAGTGTTAGCCTCGGCTCTAGATAGAAGTACCTGGTTAATGCCCTGCCCCAGCCGGTTTACCCCAAGTAGATACACACGATACCAACCGACGAGGTGGGTCGAGGTACCCACAGCCGGTTAGACGTTTTGGATACGGGAAAAATCTCTTGCCCGTACATTATTCGCCGGATGTCCACCATGTAGAATAGAAACTACATAGTCTTCACAAAAGAAGTAAACACATTCAGAAACGTATATTTTGGTATGACTAATAGAAAGTATTACATATACTTTGATAGAGGAACTGTGAAACTTTGTGGACTAGAACAGCGTCGTCGGTATAGCAATTCGCTACGGCCTGGACGGTCTGGAAATGGAAACCCGGTGAGGGCGAAATTTTCCGCACACGCCCAGACCTGCCCTGGGGCACACCTAGCCTCCCATAAATGGGTACCGGATCATTCCCGGGGGTAAAGCGAACGGGGCCACGCGATGACCACCCACCTATCTAGCGCCGGGGTTAAAGAAAGAGTAAAGCTCTATCTCTACTCCCCTCCGGGCTTCGTGGCCTGTTCTAGGGCGAACTTTATATTTTTAGTGTTAAAGTTTGTTTTCACAGTGACTTGATGTGTGGCTCTTGTTACACGGGAAACGTTCGTTTTGTAGACCGTCTCTTGCCATACTCTTTCAGACAAGTCCGCTGTAAAACACGCGACTGCTCCCAAAATGCGTCGTTTTAATTCCTCGGTGTCTCTTGGCAAAGGTACCACACACACACTAAATCCGTAATGTGTCCCCATAAAAAGAAATAACACGGTGTTAGATCCGGGAATCCGCCTCGGCCAGTCCAGCAGTTTAGCAGACGCTCATTTAGGTGTGTATGTACGACTCTTGTGAAAATAAGATGCCCCATATTGCTGGAAGAAACCTCCACAGTTGCTCTATGTAACATTAAATCCATACTATACACACCTGAATGTGTTTACATGTGTTGTGAAGACCCTCAATATTGACTGTTATCAGCCCAGCGCGAATCACAATAATTATATTTGGAGAAAAGCGATTTCCTACATTCTCCCTTTCTTTTTCTCTCTGCACCTTAGTCCAAACATTGCCTCATGCACACTTGTTCTGTCAGTAATCTCAGTTATGTTCTTCCCCTTGGTTGACAGACTAGGTTTCACATCCACATAAAAATCGGGCTCAATTCCAATTTCGCGTCTTTGTAATCTTTGTACTCTTATAAGAATATAATAGAAATTGGTCGGAAAAACAGAAAGTGTAACAAGAACTTCAGAATTTCATCTGTTCCTCCCTCAAGTATTTTTATTTATGTATGTATTCATTTGTTTGTTTACTCATTCATTAATGAATACAATTTCGATTTCTTGCCACATGTTCGAAATATGTGAATTTTGCCACATTACTAAAGGATTCTCAGTGTCTCACAATTCTGTCATCCATTCTGGTAACGAGACGTCAGCATACAATCAAGTTTTCGTCTGCATTGACACGTAGGCCGTTAGCTGCTGGCTTCGCATCACGGAAGCCCGTGTTCCATCCCAGACCAGTCCACGTGGAATCTTTGGCGAACAAAGTGGCATTGGTACAGGTATTTTTCCTTGTACTTAGTCTTTCTCCCGTAATTTTTTTTTCCATCAATATTCTAATCTCGGCAACTGTCACCGTCGTTCAACAAGGCGTACACCAACCTCATCAACAGAGCCTCGTAGAGCTTCTGCGATTTTCTCTATACCAACAGCGATCTAACCAAAACAGGAACATTACCATAAACCAGACATTGTGACAACACTCAGTCCGGTAAAAATGTGCCGACATTTCAGATGATCCTGGCTCCTCCATCGTCCATCCTGTTGACAGAAGTAACAAAATTCTCCAACACAGTAATTTTCACCCTTCCTTTCCTCGCGTACCAACATCACGAAAGCGTACCACCAGGTACTGAAAACAATAATATACCCTAAACGTTGTGCTATTGTAGTTGAACTTTATAAACACTTCATAAAAGTTTTTGTTTTCATTTAACACACATTTACATAAACAATTTTTTATTGCAACATATTGTAACACTGAATTACAATAAAAATGATAATTCCCAAATAAATTCGCGCATCACCACACGACCCTCCGCGTACCACCGGCTGGAACTACTCTAAAACGTTCAGACACTTCTATCAGACCCTGTCACCTCCCAGAATAAGGCAATCCTCACATCCATCATGATGAGAACGTCATACATCACATATCAATCAGTATCACCAATTTCACGGCACGCCGAATTCAGTGAGGATGCTGTACACTACCACTCTCCTAAGTCGGAACACTTTGAAGTACTTGATGTAATGTCATGCGGTATTCCCATTTTCTGTTCAAGTATCTGAGCCCTCCACAGACTGGAACAACCAACCAAAAAGCTAAGGGCAGAGAAATGAGTGAAGACCTATGTCCCCAGTGCAGGCATATAGAGGTACAAATGATATTCTCTTGAAAAAATAAACGTACATATCAGAATCAAACAGAAGTTCCAAATCGTGATAAAATGTGGTCTATCTAGGTCTAATTAAGTGCAACAATGCTTTTTTTTAAAACGTGATAATTCTTATTATAAAACAAGAAAAATTCGCCCTGAACGTCGTGTGCAGTTACTGCTATAGAGATCGTACAAAAATTAAAGCTTTCATTGTACATCCCGATATCAGATTTCACTAACTCAGTTTAGTATGTCACCATATATTTCAATCCAGTGCAGTTTAACACATATGAAGCCACTCGTTTCATTAAGGCTGTACCGTTATGACGCGAGTGTACGAAGTACATTTTCATTTCGTTCAGAACCGATGGTCATAATATTTTACGGGACCTACGTTCACTTGACGTCTAGGAACGGTCCGTTGTCCTACATCTTGTCTACCGTTCGTAGCACATCATTTACGTGCATATGTATACACTGAATAAGATTATTTGTTGGACCTTATACATGCTGTGATGTACAGACGAATGTCATCATGCGACCCATTTTATTTCTGCAATAAACCTTACAATTGTAGACCAGGCATCGTATTGCCTTCACAACATATCATAAGCAAACACACACAGACGGCTCACTATTACAGACGTCGGGATTAGACTATCGGAACAACTTCAAAAGAACGTGACAGAAAAACTCTGAAACGTGCGCGTTAAAACTTACCGCCGACTGCTGCTGCTGTTGAGATGGACTAGTTACGGCTGGGGCATCTCCATTAACCTGTTGTGGTGGAGGGTTTGCGCTTCCCTGCTGTTGGTCAAACTGCCTCTGGCGATGGGCCAGTCTATCGAGACTCGCCAGTCTGTAGGTCGATGATCCCCCAGTGAACTTTGGTAGTGTGGGTGGAGGCACAGCTCTGGGAAGAGTCTTTTCACCCGTAGAGGAGCGGAGTAGACTTGAGCTACTGGTGTACATGTAGGACCCCGGGGTCGTAGCAGATGATATGGTTATACCACCGCCCCCTCGTGCATTTGCTGACGCTATGCCACCGCAGCTGCCGTTGCTTGTCACCACTGACGTGCTGTTGTTGGTGTTCTGCATAGTATCACTCATAACCCTATATACCAACAGTTTTCTTATTTAATTTCCAGAAACTTCGGAATCTGTCACTTCCTCCGCCTTCAGTATCCTAAAGAACAGCTTCTACACCTATACATGGCGTAATGTCATTTCGGATGGATCTGTGACGGTGATGACCTAACCCAGAAGACAGATATATTACAATCCGAATGCAGTAATTCCGTAGAGCGTCGACGTGTAAATTCCACTCTTTGCATTATACTACATTACACATCCCAAGCGACAGTGACTGACAGAGCGTAATCTGTGCTGTCCCCTGCACAAAGGGGCCAATGAATACATACAATCATAACTCCAGCAATGCGTACTTGGTGAGTGGGTGGGCAGATGGATTGGTGCCAGTTTTCATACATTTCTGTGCAATAATCAGCAGCCTGTGGTTCACGCGCTTCATTTTTCAATCACTGTAATCCAAGTTTTTCTACAGTTAATTAAAAACGCCCGAATATAATTCCAACCGTATTTTATTAACTGTATTAATAATTATGTTCCCCTGCGTCTGATAAACAAGCCATGATGGCAGTTCATAATGTTTGAACAAAAACCAATTCTAGACGTGAGAAGTGCGTTTTACATAGCCTCCCGCAACGCAGCAAGCTATCGTAATTTCTCACTACTAAACATCTTCCAAGCAACAAGCAAGGATTCTGATTACAGTAATAATAAAAAATAAAAGTCAGTGTGATTTGCAGTTCCACAACTCCAGAACAATCTTGCACAACCATAAATAGAAAATGGAAGTCCGTGCACCTCAAACGTGATGCTGGGAAAGAAAACGAAAAAATTCATTTACGTAACACGCCACCATCAATATGCGTGAGTCACTGGTATTCGAAAGATCATATGCGTCCAGTTATAGAGACGAAGAAACTGATATTCAGCAGCCACCAGCGGCTCACTGACAGTCAACTGAGTTAACCGTTTGTACGATTAATTATTCGATCCATTCAGGATCATCCTAATTCTGACACTAATTGTGTTACGACACAGATGCCGTTGTCTCTCTACATCAATCCCAAAAATAAGTCGCAAAAACGGCAGTAAAACGTACAAAGTATAAAGAACGCATGCTTTTATTTTCGGTTCTGTGACAACGCGAAGAAATACAAATACACACAACCCGCCCCAACGTATACGTAAGGTCTACTGTTGTAAAATCATAAATATACTCGCCAAGGTTCCTTTCCTGGACTACTTAGGTATAAACGGCATCCTGATAAAGTCTTTCCCAATTAATGTGCCACATCCATTTTATTCACAAGGTCCATTAATTTCGATTTTACTACAGTTTGAACGAACTATCTAAAGAGCAAATTCTTCTAACATGTAAAGTACTGCGCAAAGCGTCTCAGAAACTAAGGAGTCTACATCTTCAGCAAATATCGTTAAAAGTATTACTTGAACGGTTTGCGTTGTGTGCGGAAGTATGAACGCAATACACCTGTTCCTTGAAAAAACTACAGATTTTCACCGTCGTCTAACACAGTAAGGAACTCTGCTTCTGAACAACTCAACTGTTTATGTTCGAACCGACAAACACCGAAAGTTTATATCCACTTCAATTACTCTACAGGAAAGCACATCAGAAGAATTAGGTTCGCACTCTTCTACTGCCACACCAAATGTAACCACCACAAGAAAAAAAAAAAAAAACATCACTTCCCAAAGCACAATCAGCTTTCCTAGGATGAATTTTAATAGAATTTTCCCATCTTTTTGTAACTCGGCCTGTCAACTACCTCTTTCCGTGACGTCAACCAACATTCATACGAACTTTACTCCCACAAACACTTTTCTTCACATCTTTAAGAAAGTCGTAACAAGAAACTATACTAAGCTCCTTTCCACGTTCCACGAAGTGTTTTGTTTATTATAAGGTTCCATTTGAAGTAAATCAACCTTGTTTGGGACACAACACTGGGAACACTCCCGAGATTAAGTTCCTTTTGAGAAAGGTAGGGTAGTGCAGTCGGTATAGTGACTGCACTTCGTGCTGAATTCAGAAATCGTGACTCGATTCCCGACAGGGGCAAGAAACGTCTTTTCTCCGAAACCTCCAATACGGCTGTGGCTCAATAAACACCCAATTCATTGGGTACTTACAGTACTCTCCCTGGGGATAAAGTGGCCGGGGCGTGAAGCCGACCACTCACCTTCATCTAGTGCAGAGGTTAAGAATGAGTGGAGCTATACCTCCATTCCACATAGTGCTTCATGGCAGGAACAGCAACAACTTTACTTTTACCTTACTCACGCCTTTCTCGAAGAAACATACAAACTAACGGTATCAATCGTTCAAACAAATTCGGCTTTTTTACTGTTTCACAATAGAAACAGCATAGGCCTACAATATGGGACAAGAATTCGACTTGGTAGAATATTAAACTACATAACCTTCTACCTTGAACATTATTGTTTATTAAAAAACAAAATTACCAGTGACAAAAACAAGGTGTTCAAAGAACTGACAACGAATACTTCCTTGTTTCAGTTCTACAGATGTTGTTTTACTAAGACATTAGTTAATATATGTTTACAATCAAATAACAAAGTGAAATTCAGCTAACAGGCTAGTTTGCAGCAATTACAAGACGGTAACGAAAAAACCAGATTTTAGTCAAGTAAAATTTTTATTGGTTTCAACTGTCAATATATTAACGACGATACACGTGTATATATTATTGTATTATTATTATTATTATTATTATTATTACCATCATCGTTGTCATTATCAACCCTCTCGCCGTATTTAAAGTTGGCTTGTTACATCTTAAGGTGTGAATTTACATCCTATTTGTCTTGGTCTTCCAACGCCTCGGATTCCCTGGCGTTTCTAGTCGATTCCTCTATGTGTCGAATATATTTACACCAATTAACATTGCATTTTTCAATTCTTTTATTCATCTCACAAATACCGAAGTGTTAACGCACGTACTAATATTCCTCACTTGATCTTGGAGGGTATGTCTAGAAACATATTGCTGGAATTATGTCTGCTATTGCTGTCATTTTTCTACCAGCTATATCCATCGCCCAGTTCTCAGAACGTACGTCGTACTTAACTACAAGCCATTACTATCACATTATAATGTACGCTCTTTTTATAAAGTAAAAGACATATAGCTGTTGACGTGCGCGTCATGAAGGCACTAGATGGAAACGATACGCTAACTTCACAACCGGCCACTTAACTTCCACGGAAAGAACCCCCCAGTGCCCAGTGAACAGGATATATTAAAGCCGGTAAGGGCATTCTGGAGAAGAAAATGTTTCCTTTTCAGTGAATCGAACGACTTTTGGGCGGTCAAACCCGTAAACTTGTGGCTATACCGACTGTTCTTGTGTTACTGCGTCGTCCTGGATTTACGCTTGTCTGCAGTTTGTTTGTTTGTTGTTCCCTCTGTCCTTGTGCTGTCTTTGTAGTAGGCAAATAGACTGCTCACTCCTTAAGTACATAAAGAATTTAATTACCTACACATTTAGAAAACAGTTTACATTTCCATCACTGATATTCTACCCTACAATGGAATTTTATCATCTATTAAAATACCCTTATCATGGGTCATTATATACTTATTACAGTTATGTATCTTTTTCTTTATTTTCTCCTTAACCTTAACGTTTAACTGAAATTAAATGTAACGCTTCCTTTCCTTTCCTTTTCTTCATTTCTTTCTGCCTGAGCTGCACTTTTATAGTATGTTAACAATCGAAGTCCCCGCAAATATTTTCCTTTGATTCATTAGCTAGCGCTATCGAAACCCCAGACAATATGCAGTCGCAATCACGCTGCTTAAGAAGATGGTACTCATTTCTGTTAGAGGATGAGTCGACTCCAGAGCCATAGTCCGGCCGGAAGGATTAAGTCAATGAAAAATCCCAATAACCCCAATGGGAATCAAACCCGCGACCTTCCGGCCTGCAGCTCAGTGTCTTGAAAAACAAAACCAGATTAAAAACGTGTGTAGCCGAACTCACTTCATGTGGTATTCAATACACGAGAGATAAGACTAAATCTGCCCATTATCCATACCAAGTCCGTAAACACTATAAGCTCAAGATATTACTCTTGTATTAGTAATACAACTTTAAGTAACCTTATGGAAAAACAACCATGTGAATCGCACAGAGACTACATGCATATGGTGTCAATAATGGCAGTGGTGCTTCTAACCCGCCATTCAGGTCACTTGAGCTCCAACGCTCAATAAAAAAGAATAATCACTTTTCCCAAGTGGCACCTGCAACCATTTTCGTGGTAAAGAAAGGCTGGGACACCTTATGTGCCTACTTTAAAAACAGTCTGACGTAACTATTAACTTGCTTCCATGAACTATGTACCGCGGTTTCCGTACAGGAACGTCACGTTTCGGGCGTTAAATTAAGCTTGACGAGCGTGCACGCGTACATTCCGACACTTTATAACCCGAACTCCACTTGCTACGTTCCCGTCCCTGTAGTTTCCATGGCAGCAATGATGTTACTTCGGATATGTAATGGTTACTGTGCCACATTGTGTGAAAGCACACTCACACAATTCTCTTTCGCTGGCAACTTGCTGATTACGTAACCAGGGCTACTTCTGTTATTGCCGAACATGTAGTAATATACTCATCAGGAAGTAACACTGTCTTTCTTGGGAAGCTGACAATCGTTCAGTTACGTCACTCTCCGTCGTTTACTGAACCTGTTACCTTGTTCACACGAACTCCTGTCCTAATCCAAGGGAATTCATTGCCTTGTTCACAAGTACTCCCCTCTCCATACCGTCCTCAACCACATGAACTCGTTGGCAACTTGTTTCTCTGTAATCCATTTTAACGTTATCTTTCTGTCTATGCCTAGCTCTCGTTCACAGTCCCTGCGTGTTACCCGCGTGTTAACTGCTGTATACATGTCATCATTCCATGCGAGATACGTTGATCTCTATGCGCGTGTGTGTTCACAAATTACAAACCAAAAACACTTTCAACTGGTACCCGTCAGACCACGGGTAGTGATGAATTCTTGTACTTTCATATGACAGGATACGTTTCCAGGCTACAGACAACCTTACTATTGGTTTATAGAGCTGACGGTGTAATTTATTAAAACAACCGCCGTCTGTCTTATCTGCATAGATTGTATTCCGCTCAAGATCAGACTACTTAACGGTCTATGACACTTCGCTTCAAGAATTATGAGTCGTCTAGGACAATAACAGTATGTTCAACAGTGCTCAGGACGTTTTCTGCCAGCACAGCCTTAGAGACAACTCCTCTAGGCAAACAACATGGAAATAGCAAAAAATAAAATAAAATCCTGTATGTCCAAAGATCGGGTCCAGTAGCGACATACACCACTGCGAAAAATAAAATTGGTATATACACTTTAATCACAATGATTATGCTCTACACTAGGAACGCTCTACTGGACCATATACAACGTTACAGACTATGCTGGAATTTACTGCAGTACTGTACATAGTCCATAAACACTAGTGACACTTTATCCTTGAAAGAGAAGCGTTCAGTCTTTAATACAAGGAAATTAATATTTAGATGACGAGAAGACAGTACTGGCGGACCCCCGTATCCGCGGTTTACCGTGGCCCCCCCCCCAAAAAAAAAATTGGAAAATTAAAGAAATAAACTTCATAAGTT
>Ga0123352_10007798_pt1 | contig 16575 bp, 11 predicted proteins | sample TergutLab28metaG_FD_89700 | JGI IMG/M metagenome (GOLD analysis project Ga0123352, IMG submission 89700) | Labiotermes labralis P1 segment gut microbial communities from Petit-Saut dam, French Guiana - Lab288 P1 | ecosystem: Host-associated > Arthropoda: Insects > Digestive system > Gut ... | reverse complement strand
GTGGGGACTCGTTGCGCTGACCACGTAACACCCCTCTATCCGCAAAAGTTGGCACTAACTTCGCCGACAGGCGGCAGCCGCTCTGTCGGTATAGTTCGCGTGCGGACTAAGGCCACGGAGTTTAGTTATACATAAAGCTATACGGGAACATCCTGAGGAACGTGACTGAAAGAATTCTGTAAGGCGGTCTTGAAGACGGTATCTCGGGCTTTCCGGGGTAGTCTAAGAAAATGTACGATAAACTTCAGTTACCTGGTAACAAATTCGAAACAAAGAACCCCCCCCCCCAGTTTTTCTTTCCTGCTTACCAAACTGTTCCACGTGACACGCCAAACAACCAATAATTACAGGGGAACAAAAGCCCTTCTTAAGAATGTCACAGTCACTTAACTGTCCCACAAACCCCTCTTCTCTCACAGAAACCTAAGGACATCACCCTGTATACAAGACCACTGTCTCTACTCCGACCGAACAGGATGCTTTCTACGCCCTGACAATATACCTTGCTTCCATTTCCATAATACTGACACTGAACGAGCGAAGTGCGAGTTGAGTAACTTCTGCAAACAAAACATGATCTTCCACAGTTCCTTCACCTTGTTTTGTTTTTTTTTTGTATGTACTAATAGCCAATGTTAAAGGCATTAAAATAAATTGCTTTTTTGCAAATATATTTGTTCATGGTGTCACGAGCTTTTAATTAGCAAATGTTCCCGCCGACGGATTTTAAAAATTAATAACCCTCTTCCGCTATGCGTAATTAATTTTCGTTAGAACGAAAACGCAGCAGGGCGCGCTTATGCAAACAGCACTGTTCTCCGTCCCTCCCAGTCACCTCACCTCGCAGCCAGACGCCATCTTTATTGATGCTTGCTGCGTAAGACAATGAACAGAAGAGCAATTTATGGAAGCCTTATGGCCTATATCAAAGGGATTTGATCTCATTCATGACTGAGAAGCGAAATGTATAGACATTCGTTACATAATTGTACCGAGTTGCGCTGCTTCGAAGTTATCTCTTTTGTAAACTATGTCCAAAATTCAGCTGATCGTCATTAAACCTATGTTGCCTGGTTGGGGGGAATTCACGAATCCAATACCGCTTTGCCTGACTGAAAGGTTATTACTATATTTCTTTAGGTTCCCGAGCAACAAACCTTAGTACCAAAACAAATGAATGACTATAGGCTTTAATTAGGCTACTTGCAACTTAAAATATACAGAAAATTAATTCCCTGTGAGAAGGTATAAGAGATGAAAGATCCTTTTCGCGAAACAAGAAATTAGTATACGATGAACAAACAAGGTCTGATATCCTACGGTCTGCCCACAGGCTGCATTTATGAGTTGAGTATTGATCTCGGAGATAAAACTAAGACATGGTCATGTCTCGAGATCAGAATGCAGGACGAAGTCACAGTATGAAGAATGATAAAAGTTCCTTTGAAGAGTTCAAATATTTGGGAACAACTTTAACAAATTAAAATTCTATTCAGGAACGGATTAAGAGCAGATTGAAGTCAGGGAAAGCTTGCTATCTTTCGGTACGGAATCTTTTGTCTTCCAATTTGTTATCCACAAATTTAAAGATTAAGATGTAGGGAACTACAATTTTGCCTTTTGTTTTGATTGGGTGTGAAACTTGGTCGCTCACATGGAGGGAGGAACGTAGGCTGAGGGTGTTTGAGAATAGGGTGCTGAGGAGGGTATTTGGGCCTAAAAGAGATGAGGTAACAGGGGAACGGAGAAAACTACACAATGAGGAGCTTAATGTTCTGTACTTCTCACCCAATATTGTTCGGGTAATAAAATCGAGAATAATTAGATAGGCGAGGTATGTAGCGCGTATGTGGGAGGGGAGAGGCATGTACAGGGTTTTGGTGGGGAAACATGGGGGAAAGAGACCACTGGGGAGACCTAGGCGTAGATGGGAGGATAATATTAAGATGGATCTTCAGGAAGTGGGATATGGACTGGATAGAGCTGGCTCAGGATAGGGACAGGTGGCGGGCACTTGTGAATGCGGTAATGAATATTCGGGTCCCATAAAATGCAGGGAATTTCTTGGCTAGATGCAAACCGGTTAGCTTCTCAGGAAAGATTCTGCTCCATGGAGTAAGTAAGTAAGTATTGATCTCGGAACCAAAAGCGACTATTTCCAAGACACCTCAACAATTCATTCGCTTTTAAGGCGGGTTCGCAAAACTGCGTAAAACGAATAGTAGCTTCACCACGTCTGTCTGCGTCCGTCTGTTTGTCCGTTAGCCCGTCCGCATGGAGCAACTCGGCTCCCACTGGACGAACTTTCATGGAATTTGACATTTGAATACATTTTGAAAATCCGTCGACAAAATTCCAAATCTCAGGAAAATCTGACAAGAATAACGTACTTTAAATGAAGACCAATATAGGTTATTGATTCTATCTCCCTCAGTTATTCTAAGAGTGAGAAAATAAAGCATTTTATGTTCAATAGCTTTTTTTTTTCGAAAATCCTTCCGTTTGTGAGACAGTGTGGAAAATGTACGGTAGAGCCGGATAGGCCACAGATGAAAATGTGGCGCATGCTCATTGCATGTTGGAGGTCTAAAGTTACAAACACACAAGCAGAATATGTAAAATTTATTGCATTTCCACTGCAACAATGGTTGCACTAACGTGTCTCAATGTTACGTCATACGTACATTGCCTGCCTTGCCGTAACCCAGAAGAGTGCAAACTGCACGTTACGAACTGACTCTAAATAAGAGCCAGGTTAATCTGTAGGTTTAATAAATACCTCATATAACTAAGTGAAGCCGAAGGATGTAACAAATATGGAAAACGGTGAATGGGATAATCACAGGGATAGGAAAGGATGCGGAAGCGCGCGCGTGTATATATATATATATATATATATATATATATATATATATATAATCACACACACACAAATGTGTATATACCGCGGGTACGCGGTGGCGCAGTTGGTTGAGGCACTGCGCTACAAGCCGGAGGGTCACGAGTTCGATACCTGATGGTGTCATTGGAATTTTTCATTGACACAATCCTTCCGGCCGCACTATGGCCCTGGGGTCGAATCATCCTCTAAGAGAAATAAGCACCAGGAATATTTCCTGGGGGTAAAGGCGGCCGGTGCATAGGGCTGACAAACTTACCGCCTTCATGTGCCGATTGTCTTGAAATCTGGGAGCCTCACCTCCTGGAAACCTCATGGCCTCTCCAGGCCTGTGATGGGATTGCTTTACCTTTATATATATATACATATACACTAAACACTAACATTTATTATTCCTGTAAAAATGCCAACGGTTTGAAAGGGATAAGATGGAATTGTGGAGTAAGCCGCTGTGATCAGGGTGTTGAAAGGAAAGAATTCCGCACCGCAAGCTGCAGTATGGACCTCTGTTCCAGCTACAGCGCTCAGAACGAACAATTTTTCACACGGACCCCTTCCAGCTAATCCCATACAAAGCTTCCTTACCCCGATTCCCAGGGAGCACTGGTACACGCACAGTTATTTGACGCCGTGCATCGGTACACTTCTAACAGACTACACGGCGTCACATTGCAGGAAACAGGCATTTTTGTAATCTCTTCATTGAAAATCTAAAATCTCACGTAGTCCATAGATGGTTGTGAATCGAATCGGTCGTAACGAAACTGCCTTATCATTGAACAAGTCTTTACTGGTTCCTCTTGTAGTAAGAAAGTTACTTGTTCACATTTCAGAGCCAGTAACCCCTGAAACAATATTACTTATAATAATTGTAATTTGTATAAAAATATAAGTGCATAGCCTCATATGTAGTGCAGCATATATCTGCAAGAAATTCTAACGTACTACAATTTTCTGTGTGGATAGCCAACAATATTACGGCTACTTACATTTCCTTAGTAGTTTCCTGTAAGTTTACCTGTGCTGCTTCAGTTCCTACAGGTATCGGTCTAATCTTCATGCGTTTAAGCTTTATACAAAAAAAAATAATGACAGTAATAATAATAATAGTGACAACAGTGAGGTTTTCCGCACCCGTCCAGACCGACCCTGGGGCCCACCCAGCCTCTTATACGATGGATATCGGGTCCTTCCCGAGGGTAAAGCGGCCGGAGTATGGCGTTGACTACCCACCCCCATCTAGTGCCGAGGTTAAGGAAAGAGTAGAGCTATAACTCTACTCCACCTCTGGGCCTTCGCGACCTATTATAGGATGAACTGTACCTTTACCTTTTTAGTTATGGAACAGCTTCCTTGTAAAAAGCTGTTAGTTTTTCTGGGCGTCAAAAGGTTTTCCGTCTTATGTGAAAAAGTATGTGTTATAACACGTTTACAGTCACCCACGCGTGGATGCTGTTGTAACACATTTCCTGTCAAGAAGCAAATTAATGTTATCCTTACAGCCTTGCCTGTATTTTGCAAATAGTCTATTTTACTTGTGGGGTTTCAACTAAAATTTTGAACGCATTTGTCATCACCCCCGCGTAATATAAGCATTGTCCATTTTTTTTTATTTCTGAAGGCTTACTTATAAAAACTTCTGACCTAACTCAAAAAGCTGTCGATATTTCGAATGGTAGGACCATTGCTGAATAATAACTTGGTAAGGACATAGATGAAGTTTTCCTTGCCTGACTTTAGTAACATCCAAATATTTGCGTGCAAGAACAGATATGTCCCGGCAGAGGTTAGAAAGCAGGACCTACTTAAGGCATGTCAAGATCATTACAGCTTGTGCTATGACCTCGGTACGTCTAGTTGTGTTTGATCGCCCCGTAGCAGGGACCTTTACCTCTTGGTTTCCCTGTGTCTATAAACAAATGCTGAGATGGTTCCCAAGATTCCAATTTGCCACTACATGCTTCTCATGTAGTCCTCCCGACTTAGATCTAGTAGTAACCAATTTCATGTCTTGTTTACATGTAAAATAACCACTGCCACCGGGTAACAACCCAATTGCAGTAAATAAATATATTATATTATTATTTACCTGACAACGCACAGCATTCAAAAGACACAGATGTCCATGCCCCCGGCGGGTTTCAAACCCGCAATCCCTGCGGCTGCAGGCCACCGGGATCGGTGCATTTACGTTTAGTAATGCAATAATGATTCACTTTGGATTCATTAAGAGTCACCATTTGTACAAGGCCTACGTCATTATTTGCATAATTCCTTCCCCGTAACATCATGGTGAAACGGCAGTTCAGTTATGCACCTCGATCTCTCACACCCTTCACCCGCCAATATTAAAAATCTAAGCGCCCATACCTGAGGTAGGAATTTTAAATTGAAAAGGGCCGGTGAAATTTGTATGGATCAGCAGTAGATCTGGAACGTGGGCTCATTGAGGGCGGCAACGAAACTGTTCCCTTACGTCCATGATGCACAGCGGTATAAATAAAACACGGAACTTTAGTTTCACTTCTTTTGCAAGCCTTGGTAACACAGTGTGTTGCGGTAACACGGCTAACTAAAGCACTTTTTTTAATTTAAAAGAACAGATTTGCCAATTGTATCATCTTCGTCTTTCCATTCTTTGTTTTCACGATAAATTACTTAACAAATCCACAAATGTATATAAAGCTTTGGAAAACATCATGCCACTGGAGTCCACTACGCCTTCATAATTTTGTTTTCCTGCCACTAATAATAGACCTAAAATGAGTGTCTTGCAAACTTCTGAGGTGTCCCCCACTCAGCGTAGAGTCGATAAACTGCTGAGTGTTAACAGTTGTTTACAAACTCCAAACTCTTTGACGTGATTCTTTTTTTTTAATGTTAGGAAACGAAAAACTGGCGGTCGCACAAGATTTATAGCAATATTTTGCAATTCTGATGAACGTGCATCGTGATATATTCCCACAATAAAACCAACGAGAAGCAACAACTTCTCAAATTTATTTTTGGAATAAAACTTTACACATTTCGGACAATTTCTCTGTCCAACATCAAGAGTCTATCACTGTATACAAAGCAATAGGTGTACGTCACACAAGTTATGCTGACTGCTTGCTAGCAAGCAGTCAGCAGTCAGCATAACTTGTATGACCTATACCTGTTGCTGTGTGTACAGTGATAGACTCTTGATGTTGGACAGAGAAAGTGTCCGAAACATGTAGAGTTTTAATCCAAAAGTAAATTTGAGAAATTAGTGCTTATCGTTGGTTTTATTATAGGAATTATAGAACTATATTTGTATTGACGGCGTTTGATATTTTACCACCGTAATTATTCACATTTTGCAAGGACACGGATCACAACCGAACCTGAAATTGTTTATGATTCACTTATACGTATATACAACAATTATTAACCTTACAAAATTGAGTTTCCAAAAAAGCAAAATTGCTGTTGTAGGATTCTGTTGTCTCAAACATTATGCAAGCTGCATAAACAGCTCTATATTACAATTACACAGACCCCAATCTGGCCCCACCAAGAGATCTACATATCCAATCAGTCGAAGGGCAGTAGGTTTTGTTCGAGTGATCGGAATTTACTGATTGTAAATAGATTGTGACAATCATGACTGAGAGCACAAAATGTTGTTCTTTGTTTCATATTCAAAGACTGAATAAAGCATTCGGAAATACGTGGAAGTGGCAGTGGCGTAAATTAGGACACAATCCTTAATTTCGCATAAAGTATTTGACGATGATCACGAAAACCATCAGTCACTGTATTTTGGTGTCGCAGCCAATATTCGTAACGGACGCCCATAGAATACAAGTCAGAAGCATTAGCAGTTGAGTCATTCGACTTGGTATGATTATACTAATCTTAAGCTATTTTAGGAAACTGACTGACACAAATAAACACGCTCATTTTCCCATAATGGAGTAAAGTAAAGTGACTGCACACAAAAGCAACTGGTCGATAGAATGTGGGGTATTAACAAAATTAACGATATACCATTTCATTAGTGAATGGGGTTATATCCACGACAGTATCTTAATTCAACTAAGAGAATGCAGGGAACAAGATAGGGATAAAGGGAATACAACTACAGCGGGAGCGAAACTGTTCCATTTCAGTGTTAAGATTCTCAGTTACTCATATAAAGTTGGTGACTTTACTGTCTTGAAGGCTCCATGCTTTAGCAACAAGTAAGAAAATAGCCACTTGACCGTGAAATGTCACAGTAACCCAATGTTCGTCGCACAGTATGAAACCAGATTAGGTTTCTTCTACCGAATTTCTTCGCAACAAAGCAGATAAATTTCTTTTCTATAACTCGGACGTGACAATAGTTTTTTAACTTCTGTACTCCGTATCACCAACTAATGTTTTGGTTTGTTTATCAAGCGGAACATGCTAAGTCCACTTAAGCGATAAACATAAACTTTCGGGCTATTTTTTTGATAAGTCGTGTCCCACAAATACAAATATAGAAATATTCCTATATACGTAGAATTAATCACACAATAAGTAATGTATTGTTTTCTCACCTTATGGAACATAAGAAAGACAGGAGATTGATGGAGAGCTGAGGAAGGCGTCTGGATCCAAGAGAGATCACGGAAAATATCATGGATAAAATTACATAATTACGAAGTTATTGTGACTATTTCATTTGGCATTGTGACCATTTCATTTGGGACTGTGACTATTTCATTTGGGTATATCTTGATTTGTGTTTGTTTTAACTTGCACTGTGTTCGTTTTAACTTGTTTTGTAATATGTGTACTTGTATTTACTGTGTTTTGTATTGTTTGTACTGTGAATTAAAAGGGCAAAGTAAGTCAAAACACAACTAATTTATTGGTTGGGTGTTAAAGAAACGACATGTTTCGGCCTACTCAGAGACCATCATCAGGTTTAGAAGGTTCTAAGAGACCAAATATTGTTTGTGTGTGGGGGATGTTGAGATCTCATCATCAGGCCAATAACGGCAGAGCCAAGGGAGATGACCCCCGCCCAGGATACCACACACCAACGCACGGCCACCGCCTTACCTGCTCACACGCAGTTTATGTCTCATATATAATTTATTGGCACTACTCCCGAGCAGTGCGACATATACACATCAACAAGGACACTACCAATATATGCAGCCACATCACCACTGATTTGATCATGCACTGATGAAGCACATTAACTATTTTAACAAAGTGTAACTTTAGCAAACACGAATAAAGAGCTTCCTGAAGATGGTGTGACTGCACCGAAACATGTAGGAGCTATTTTAATGTAAATTGTGATACTGTTTTTAAGAAAATCACGTGTGCATTCGTTGGTGAATAATAAACTTTGATAGTATCACGATGCACGGTACAAACGTAAAAAAAATTGTAGTTAATAATAATAATAATAATAATAATAATAATAATAGAAGTTCATAACTTACGAACTTCATAAAAATTTTAGGATGATTAACTCAACAAAGATTAGACACGCGAAACATGTAGTACGCATGGATGAAATGAAAAATTGATAGCGCAAGTTTGTCTGGAAACTCGAAGTGAACAGACCTGGGAGGATGTACTACGTTGAGGATACCTGTGTGATTGGATTCAAATAGTTCGGAAAAATATCATATTGCTGTGCTTTAGTACATATGATAATGAACTTCCATCTTCCATAAACGAGAGGAACTGACTGGTTTCTTCTGGATTGATTTAACGACGCCCTTCAAAATGTATTCCTTTGAACAGCGTGGGACGTTGTGGTCGTTGAGAATTATAACAAAATGCAACGAAAATGCAGGGAAATAGTAGTGCCTGCGCTTTCCTGTGCATGTGCTTACTTAAAAGTAGGTACATACGTCCTACCATCCTGTTTTATGATTCTAAAAGGCCCCCCCCCCCTTGAATAGGTAAGATAACACAAAACGGAATTACTTTAAAGGTTAACTTACGGCTTTGTATATTGCCCTGCAGAAATTAAAATCAACAAAGTACACGTAAAGTAGAGGGAAGGATCTGTCAGTATTTACACAATTTTCTTTGCAATGACTTGAAGCTCACTGATGACGGCCGAAAACTGCAGGGAACTAATTATTGAAAATAACTGTTTTTTTCCTTAAAAAATGTGTTGTTCAAATAAACAACGGGCACTAGGCTCAATAAAATTAAAACTCATTTGCCCTAAGATAAATTTTATTTAGACAAAACGTGCTTTTTATTACTGTACAGCTACTTTCTGTCAACCTGTCTTTTCTCATTTTTAATTTACAACATTGGTCAACAGATCTGGATAAAGCTCTGTCTTTTGAAACCCAAACTAAATTTTGTGCGGTAAATTTAATTTTGGTACGTCCTAGACAATTGCAACCGCAGTTAATGTGAAATAAATAAAACTTCATAACATTATTAGTTGCACTGGCAACACTGCGAGAAGCAATGTTAGTGTTGTCATGTCTGTATATCTGTCTGTCTGTATGTCCGCCCGCATAAAGCACCTCGGCTCTCAAAGGACAGACTTCCAAGAAATTTGACATTTTAAGGCCTTTCGAACATCTGTTGAGAACAATCAAGTTTCATTAAAATCTGACAAGAATGAGGGGTACTTTACATGAAGACCGATACATAATTGCGATAATATCCCGCTGACTTCTTCTGAGAGCTAGACATTTTTCAGACATATTTGCAGAGAAAATCACATCACACATTTAATGATCAGTACCATTTTTTTCCCCAAAAAATCGTACCTTTATGAGATAATTTGGAGAATTATGGATGAGCCAGACAGGCCACATATGACAATATAACACGGCACATGCGCATTGCATGCTCTATGACTAAGGCTACAGTCACACACTCAGAACACGTAATACTTATTGCTTTTTCACTGCAACATTGGTTACACATAGGCACCTAAATGTTGCGTCGTAAGTCCCTTGCCTGTTTTGTGCATAAATGTCTTTTCAAAGACACACACACACTTAGATGTCCTTAAAACTTGAGTTAAAATGGAAATTTGGACGTGACGATGTGGAGTGAATTCGCCAAAGGAAAGAACACGGACCGGTCTAGTGTCCTTGTGAAAACACGTTAATGGTTCCTTCGTGGAGGTTACTAACAGCTCTTGAAAAGACTGACTCTGCCCCCTGGATTTGTTTTAGGCCAAACAATGCACTTTTAATTTTGGAAGGTATTTACGAAAATCTACAGAATAATAAATTATGAGTGTGCAGCAGGACATTGAATATGATTAGCTATGCAGTAATAGCAAAGAACACACATGAAGAATAGCTGTATAGACCATCGAGAATATTTTTGCCTCTTTCACTTTGGTCAAGGAGACTGGCTCACTTCGCCGTCGATTCAAAAAGTAGACGGCGCTGGGTGAAGACCGAAGTAATAATGCGCCGTGTATGAACACGCTGGATAGGGCCTTCTTCTTGACTCATACATCGGGCCTGGCTGGTCTTTATTTCCTTTAAGTTCACTCATTTCAGCGGTGGTTTTTCCTGCCTTGTGGTTGCAGTACGGTTCCCTGGCCATCTGACTAATGTTGCGGCGATTCTCCGCTCCAAGACTGGCTCTCTTCTCCGCTAAATTTCCTGTTTCCTCATCCCTGTGCCCTATCTCCTACCTTATCTCCCTACTTGCTACTTAATGTCGCTTGTTCTGTCGGGAGGATTTAGCTCATCAAGCTCTAAGCTCCTTTATGGAAAGGGCCCTATTAGACGAATGTCGCAACAGGGGCGAGTCATTTCTGCTGGAATAAGATTTCGTTCTTTTAACGTTTTTCTGTATAATAAGATAGGATACTACAGCCAAGATATGTAAATTCCATGCTTGGGAATAATGATAAAGTTTAATTTGGTTTTAATGTTGGGAAGCGATTATATCGCGCGTATTTGATTCAAAGCGAGTTTAACAATTGTTAGGTGTAGATCTGCACACTAAACAGTGTCAAAATAATTTCGGAGGCAGACACAGAAGGACTGACAGCAAAGACTTTTCTATTATGCACTACGTTTTCACAGTGTCATCCTGTGACACATACAGTGTCTAAAAATGCAGTGAGAATACAATAAATTTTCAAGCCAATATTAGAATTTAATATTTTATGCAAAATCGAAATACATCTAAACTCACTACCTGTCTGCATGAATCACAATTGTCTTCATTAATTATTCCACACCACTTTCTTTCTACACAGACTTTTTTTTTTTTTTGGGGGGGGGGGTCCACTTATCTGCCGCCTCTTCCTCAACATCTTATTCCTCTTCTCTTTCACTTTTAGTTCTCTGGTTATTCTTCTCACGTAGGAACCATTGTCTTCCACGGAAACTCAAATATGCTATTCCCCCAGAATGAGACACTAGATTGTAATTAAAGGATAGTTTCATACATTACAAGCACAGAAAACACGAAGTAATTTCCATCAAGTGAGATATGGATACGACTTATTAATCTCTAATTATATTAAAACGCTATATTTGAGAACGTATGTAAATCCTTAGCTTCTACTGGATATGTAACTTCTACTCTCTCTGTACATACCCTGCAGCTAAATGTAGTCAATACAGACATGGTTAACAATGGAGAAGAGCGGAGAAGAGCTGAACGTCATGTCTTTCAGAGCTACAAACTGAACAAGTTTCATTTAGGGCAAGAAAGAAATAAGTACACAGGCAGCACAGTGCACACTTACGAGGAGGCCGACTTTCTGCGCGCCTAAACTTAGGTACATTCGTTACAACAATGGCCACATTCAACAAAGTCTTGTCATGGTGCACACAAGATATGGTGCCTATAGACATCCCTCAGAGGGACGAACAACTTTTTAAAGCGCAACACGCGTCTGAAGAAACTTTTGTTTCAACATGACTGCAGAACTGAGAGCCGGACAGTAATGGTGACAGAATAACTGACTTCCTTGGCCAGCCTTTCTTGCTTAACGGAAAGCGGTAATGACCAAGTCAATACATTCAAGCTGCTAACGCTTTTTTTTAGCTGATGGTTCCGTGCATCATAATTCAATATTAATAAAAATCCAACTAGATGCAACAGTACGCAGTCTGATTTATTTTACTGCAAAGTCACTCTACATGTTTCGGGTGTCCGCCGCACCCATCATCAGGAGTACTAAAAACTGTAACCGCAGCCTCCGGTACAGGTCATACTGTAAAATACAAGGATTAACTGGAATAAACTAAAAAAGTTGTGTGTTAGCTTGTTAACTTCTGAAAGTAATGGGTGGCGGTACATTAACATATTTACAAAAGTCTAAGGTATGAAATACCTTAGAATTTTATAAGTTAAAAAATTCTTTGGGTAATAAATATAAATATATATTTTTAATAAAATTTATTTCGAAGTATTCAAATACTAGTCACAAAAGTAGAACTTGAAAGAAGAATATTTAATACAACAATAGTGTACAATACTTGCAGGTGGTCTTCTCCCTTTGCTTAACTCTTTATAGACGCAACGCAGACTGCTTTACTTAAAGGCCCAGTCCGTACCGCGCTGTAAACTCTTTACAACTAGGTTATAAAAACCGACCAGTTTGTGATGCAAGTGGCACAAGTCGCTGTTCATTCTCAGATAAATACGAAACACATTTAAACAGTGTGGGCAGAGCGTACAGTTGTTGAATGTTAAACTTGTTGGTGCATCACGTAACCAGTAAGCTTTAAAAGGTTAATAGCCTCATCTATTGCCACACCACATCCAGCACTTAACTGACTATCCATACCGCTCATACTCCCTCCAGTGTTACGTGTTTTGCAACTGTTATCTTTTTTTCATATCAGCACTTGCTAGATTTTGCCACTTATATTTATATCTTAAAGAAAATATCAACTGATAAGCTTGCTCCATAATTAGACAACATGCTCTCTCCATTTTGTTTAGAAGCTGCAAAACTCTATCCTCCCTCTCTTCACTAACACTGAAAATGCTCTTTCCCTTTCCTCCACTATTAAAATAAATAGTCGTAATAATTAAATACTGTACTTAGTATTACGTTCGTCTGACAGTTGCAATATGAGTTGCGTTATTGTCTGGGTATAATGTATGATTTTGAAATTGTCCACACCCTCTTGTAAACAGCCTAGGAACGATAACTTGGCACTCGCGGGAGTGGGAAAGTGAGGCTAATGGGAAGCAACATGAAGCCGGGACTATGCAGTCCGTACTGGCTTCAGCCTATAAAGAGTAAATGAATGACATAATGGCCGCTAGAACGGCTGAAACTAGATATATGCGTTGCTAAGACAGTAAATATCTTTGCACAGTTTGTAGTCGCTGACGCATCCTGTGTCGTCAGGCAGAAATCACAAACCTCACTCTCCGTGTTCCTTAAATACCTCCCAGCATGTTGCTATAGCGGGCATTATTTAATGCTTATGAGCATATTTGTATCACGTGAGTCTTTCGCGAAGGTTCCGCTATATCGTGGGCTCCCTATGTTAAAATGTTAGAGAATTTCTGTTCACAGACTTACATGGGCGCTAAGTGTGGGTGGCGCTATATCGGGGGTTGACTCCATATTGAATTGTTTAAAGTCAACGCATAGTGATAAAAAACAGAAGGATCAGAAAGGAGAAACCTGTCTCAAAATTTCTAATACACGTTGCGATAAAAAAATATAAGTACCGAAATAAGTGCGAAAGTTGAAGCTACACGTATGTTCGAAGAGATTATGTACTAAGTGTTGGACAGTAATTTGTGCAGAATGGCTGGAAACAAGTGGACATGCGTAGTACGAAATTCATGTGATTATAAACTGAAATGCGAGTAGTACAGAGGACAACCATACGTGTAAAGATGTTAAAAATTCTGAGCCAGGTGCATGTGTGACTGAACAACCTAATGTATGCAGTAGGTAAGACGAAGAATAGTTTCATGTTGCCCTATTCATAACACAACTTTAACCACTCTTAAGCAATAATATTCTAAGACCTCAATAATGATGTGTGGCATCAGGAATCGAACCTTAAACACTAGGCGAGGTTCATAAACACAATACCTGGGATGCCCAGCCAGAGGAGCCTTGGAAGCTGTACGTCAGAGGGCCAAGCATTGGTGAAATATGTTTCATATCTGTTCATTCCTTTACAACCAGGTTAGGTGTAGTTAGTTACGATTTTTCCTTCTTTATAAGATATTTCAAAAGGTGGTTCACAGTCAGCCTGTTATGCATGTAGACTACCTGAATATTATTTTATAGAGGCAACTTGCGCAAGCCGCTTCGTGGCCACCCTTGTATTGAAAGTTCTTTCAAATACTACCCTTTCGGTATTGGGAATTCGTTCAACAGTGTGACATGACACTTTGTATGACTGAATGAGCTAGGTAGCGCAGTTTGTCTAGGACCCAGAACACCTAGAGCCTTAGACACGGTACAATGAGACGCTGGACTTTTTTCTTATTTATTTTGGAGTATTAATGAAATACTTTCAGTAGCAGACGTTGCGATCTGTAATGGTGAGTGGAGGTACACTACAGACTGCTTTCTAGGCACTGTCCTAGGATTCATTTGTTAGTCAAGATATCCGTTAATTCCACCAAAATACAAATGAAGGTCTCTCGAACAGAGGCCTGAAAACGTTACTCGCTTGCATTTTTTCATGAATACAAATGTAGTGCATTGATTGATTACGAATTGGAGGGGAGGTAAAAAATATAAAAATCAACCTTCCATCAATGTCATCTTCCATACGCGTGCTATACTTATTTCCCATCTCATATTCCTTTATGTGAATCGCCATATGAGCCCAAACTGTATAACAGTCATTAATATAAGAGTTCCCCTTCTCTCGTTAATTACTTTTCCGTTAATTACACTATCACAGCACCGATTATCGTCTCAAATTTTGTTTCTGAAACAGCACCGACATTTGCTGTGCCTTCAGTGTAAAAGACCAAGTTTCACACCCTCATAAAACACCAGCTAAAATTAAACTGTCTTTTGATGCATTGGAAGCGAAACGTTGAAAGACTAGAACTGAGTGGCAGGAAGGATCACCCACTTCTGACATTCTATAAAAATTTATTAAACAAATTTTTCGTTACTGTCCTGAAATTATTAAATATTAATTACTTTCATGATACAGTTTCGGTCGACATTCTGGAAAAGAAAAATGGACATAGACTGTAGTTTTTACGTTCTTTCGTAGATCGATATCCTTACAAGGCTCTGACTAGAGCCTCTGGGCCTCAGTTTACAGTATTGACGTTTTCCTTATGCATTCACGTCGGCAGTGTAGCCTTGATGTTTGTGTGACCCATTCATTTCCAGTACCTTTGAATTTTCTTGAACCTTCGTTATAGCGTATTGAGAAGGAAGTTTGTAGGTGGATGGAATTACCTGTATGGAGTCTAGCTGCCAACTTCGATATTAGCCACGAACTTTCTGGTTCTAATGACAGTTAGCTAGTTGCTTCTATCGTGAGGATGGAAGCACTACGTCGACCAAAATTTTACCCACCTGCTACGTAATACATTACTATAATAAGAAGACCGAAATATGGAATTTTTGCCATCGCGAGGGCCTACATTATGTATTCTACTTAACGACGATAAGCCTATAATCGTAGACGTGTAGAAGATGTGATATATGGAACTTTCGTGTTAGACCCACCTAATAGTCTAAAATTTAAGTCTGCGGGTTAAAGCACACTTCCGCCTGTATTTGCGCGTTGGAGTTAATACTAAGAGCTAAGATTTGAATTTGTTCCAGATGGATCGGACACAGGTTTCCTTACATTTGTCTGCTTATATCGGAATCCAGTTCCATTGTTCCGTGTTTGGCCACTTTTATTCGAAATTTAAAACAGGAGTTTTGTCTACCATATGAAACTTTGCAACTTACCCACTCCTGGCGCGAGAAAGCAAGCACTTCAGAAATGCAAACACGGCGGTGAAAATGCATGTTGATTATTCTGTAAATTTGGTATGCCAGCTTTTGTGTGTTGTGTTTTCAGAGTGGCAGCACTAAGCCGTAATAACCAACCCTAAACAACGTTACAACAAATATACCATACAGCGCCAGTATGGCCTGGGTTAAAACAATTCAGGATAAAGCCAAGTGACAAAATATTTGAATGGGGTAACGAGTCTGTAATAAATTTTACTCTAGGTTTTTGAGACGTACTGAGCGACTGTTAGCTTGTCAAGAAATTCTCTTCTATGTGCAATTGGTTAACACAGACTTAAGTGTATAACGTTAGGTTTTATCGACAAATCTCATAAACAGAATACTAGACCAATGCTTAGTTATGACGATGACTTCTTCTATGGCGCTACAATTCTGATAGAGTCTTGGCCATCTCGACAATATTCTTCCATTTAAGGCGGTCCTGTACTTGTTCTGCCCACTTCATACGCTTCATCTTCTTCAGATCATTTCTGACATCATCTTCCCATCGAGACTTGGGCCTTTCAGTTGGTCTTCCTGTGAATGGTTTCCATTTGTGTATTCTTTTTACTATGCTAGTTTCGGGCATTCTATTTATGTGTCCAAACCAACTCAGTCGTTGGGCTTTATAATTTATTATGTTCCGGTGTTTAATTAATTCATCCAACTCCTTATTTGTTTTAATTCTCCAAATACCGTTGGCTTCCTTAGTTGGCCCAAATATTTTCCTTAATATTTTCCTCTCAAACACAGAGAG
>Ga0123352_10007797_pt1 | contig 16575 bp, 4 predicted proteins | sample TergutLab28metaG_FD_89700 | JGI IMG/M metagenome (GOLD analysis project Ga0123352, IMG submission 89700) | Labiotermes labralis P1 segment gut microbial communities from Petit-Saut dam, French Guiana - Lab288 P1 | ecosystem: Host-associated > Arthropoda: Insects > Digestive system > Gut ... | reverse complement strand
TGACCACGTGACACCCCTCTATCCGCAAAAGTTGGCACTAACTTCGCCGACCGGCGGCGGCCGCTCTGTCGGTATAGTTCGCGTGCGGACTAAGGCCACGGAGTTTAGTTTAGTTTTATATATATGCTATTACAGCTGCAGGTTTGTCTTTAACCTGGAGAAGAAAATCAGTTTAGGGCATGGGTCTCCAACCCGCGGCCCGTCAGGTTATATTGTGCGGCCCGCAGCAACGTTTTTAAATTATGTATATACTATAAAAATGTCACAATAATTTATTGTCTATTGTCATTTTGTCACGCACAGGCCGCGAACCAGCCCGCAATAACTTCTATGGCCCTTTCCCCTGAAAGTGTTGACGCCCTTGGTTTGGGGTATCGCGTCATAGTTAATTAACATTAATGTTTTGGTATCTTGTGAAGGGCCTGGGGAGGACATCCAGTGTTCAGTGTGCACAGTACAGGTACACTCGTTACCTTCCACGACCGGCCTTCATATTTCCCACCCCTGCTGCAGACTGTTGCCTTGGTCGCCTTTTTGCCTGCTAGCTATCAATCAGCAGATGTACTGTATATACAAGACTGTTATCGATGGAACGCCTTTCTTTCGATCCTCGTCAATACGATGTACTGACGCATTAGTTCTTCGCTGGTCGGGATGTCTAACTAGTAAATGGAGTAAATACTTGTTCACCCCCCGTAGCATGTTTGCTTTCCACGTAGTATCAACACTCCCGAATAGCTTAAACCTTAACCAAGGAATTGTGTTCAAATTTATTCATTCATTCACTCATTCATTCCGTAGTCTGTCTTAGGACAGGTCTATAGCTTCTTCCAAAGCCAGTTCTCCATGCAGTTCGACCTAATGCTTCCTCTTTCAAATTCCAGTATCTTTTATTTTCCTTAAGGTCATCCAGTACCTGGTCACGTCTTTTTTTCGTCTTTTCATTCCGCATGTCTTTCCTTCAGTAACATGATAAAGAAGGGAGTTCCTGCGCAACATGTGACCTATCCAGTTAGCCTTCCTTCTTTTACTACGCGCTTTCACAAAATTGTGAAGAGCGACTATTAGCTTAGTCACGTCTGCCTACCCGTCCGCCTGTCCGCATGTCCGCCTGCCTATCCGTTCGTCCGTCCGTCCGCATGGAACAACTTGGCTCCCACTCCACGGATTTTCTTAAAATTTGGTATTTGAGGATTTTTCGAAAATCTGTCGGGAAAGTTGTTGTTTTATAAAAATGTGACAAGGGCAAAGGGTATTTTACTTGAAGACCTATGTACATTTATGACATCTTATTTCTTCTTAGAATGAGAAATAGTTTAGACAAGAAATGTAGAGAAATTCGAAACAAAATTTTTTTCCAATAATTTTGCTTTTCTGCGAAGTTAAAACTGATACTTATAATTTGAAAGGACGTGTAATGATGATTCGAATTGCCTGCAGCAAGTACCGATACTTGCGTATGGCTTTAACAGCCATCGCTGCAATACATGTTTTAAAGCGTACGGAATAAATTTTGTAATATTTTCGGGTGTTCCCCTTTAGAGCTGAGAGAGAAAAGGTTTTTATACAAAGCCATAGATGTCATGTTCCGAATGTAGAAATAAATACAAACTCACCGCCTTCAGGGTTGTTTGCTGACCACGTAGCTTGTTACTGCCGCTCATACCTGGGCGACTGGGAGGTGCGTGGAATTCAAATGGTTTCAGCACACCCGTGGAATGTATTCGGTTGAAAAAAACAGTGTTCACTTTCGGTACTTCCACAAAGTATTATACCTCACGGAAATAAAAACCACCTCGCTTCCACAGCACAGTGTAAAAAACGATATAAGGAATAGCGGTTCTGGACAGCATTAAGCTAGGAAAACGTGGTTTTTTTTCCTGTGAGGCGTGGTTGATATTAAGTATGACAGTAAAGTGCCAAAATAAAATATGATGTTAGGAAAACACACAGACATTTCGCGAAGTTACATGACTTCAACTTCGGAACCGATACCCTGTGCCCTGCACCCGGTGCCCTGTGAGTTTGCGCAAAATTGTAGGACCAGTTTTATAACACATTGTTACCAGTACAATAAAAAACTAAAACCAGCAAAGTACACTTTTCGTGAGGCGTTATTTCACATCCGAAGTGTTTCAGCTTAATAGCCACTTTCAGGGATATTAGTGATAATATAGGAAAATTTCTGAATCACACACCTTAGAAGCAAGTATCAGACAACCTATGAATATGTCCACACAACAGTAAAACTGATGAAGAGTACTATAAAATAGGTATTAATGGGCAAAATATGCGTTAATGAGTTTAGCAGGTTTATAACATGTTGTTACAGTATAGTCGAGAAAAAATAATAAAATTTCAGTCGAACACAACTGATATTCTCAATCAGACGCGTACAATACATGTTTCAGATTAAATAACTAATCCATCATCAGAACTTTAAAACAAAAATAGCAAGGATTAGTTAATCTGAAACATGTAGCCTACGGATCTGATTGAGAATATCAGTTGTGATCGACTGAAATTTTATTATCTTTTCTCGACTGAACCATAACACGACGGGATGTGTTCTATTAAATTAGGTAGACGGTGCAACTAATCAACACGTATTTTAGCTTATTATATTTAATATTTTTATTTAGTGTTTTATATTAATCGTGATGGGTTTGGTTGTGTGTGTGTGTGTGTGTGTGTGTATACACACACACACATATATATATATATATATTATCTCTTAATTATTTTTAATTGTATAACCTGGAAATTTTCCTATAATGTCACTTTGATACCTGGAGATGGTTGCTAAGTTCAAAATATCGGATCTTAAATAAACATCTTATGAAATGTACGCTTTGTTGGTGTTATTGTCTCAGTATATAGCCAGTTTTTTCTGAAGACACAAGTTCTGCTCGTTATTTTGCAGCTTTCCACTCCGTGCATTCTTGCAATCACTTCTTTTTATTCCAACTAAATGCACATTGCAACATTGCAAAAAGCATATAGTTTTTGAGCAAGTGACGCAATAGCGCCCCTAAAGATGGTGTAATAAACACTGAAACATGTAGGAGGTAACTGGTGATAAATATAGGTATTTAATATATTATGTACATTTCATTCGTTCATTTAGTAGTCTGTCTTACGACAGGACCAAAGCCTCTTCCAAAGCGAGCTCTCCACATAGTGCGATCTAGAGCTTCCTTCTTCAAATGATGTGCATTTAGCTGGCAAAAAATAAGTGATTTTCTGCTCGTAATTTTGAATTACTCCTGACTCCATTATTCGCGGTATTAACTGACGGAAACAAAATGTTAGTATACTTTCTTTGCAAGATTTTAAGAGCATTTTCCAAAGACAGACTGCGAATATTTAAACACAGTTGCTGCGTTGTGTGTCGCTAAAAAGTTTCAGACGAAGCGAGCATACTTCGAAGCTGAAGTGGGTTATGCAAGATTGTGCTGTGATGTAGGTTGCCTGAACTGCAGGGGAAAACTAGAGTCTAAATTCCCGGCGGAAGCAAACTGCGTAAGGGATAATGCTTACTTTGCAGCAGCCGTGTTTAGGAACACGATAAAAGCTACTCCCTTCAGTGTACGTGATGTGCTTGTACACAATGTATGAAGATGATGCAAGAGTATAATTCGGCCAGTACGATGGAGTATGTTCTTGTCCCTTACCTTCGCACAATATGTAGTGCTTCTGAAGAGAGCTGCAGAGTGTCATGCGCCTTTCTATGTTTCAGCGTTGCCTGGTTACGCCATCCTCAGTATAATTCTCAGCTCTGTCGTGGTGTTATTGGTCATTGCTTCTGTATTCATCTACCGGTAAGTTAATGATTATTTTACTGTATTTTGTGAAAACTTTGTTTTTAGGCCCTTTCACACAACAAAGGTGAAAGGCAACTCCTACCCTGCCTGCCTGTCATCTGTTTGTCTGTTTGTCTGTCTGTACGCATGGAGCAACTCGGATCCTACAAAGCAGATTTTATTGAAATTTTATATAGAGATTCTTTACTAAAACCTGTCGGCTGAATCAAAATTTCGTTAAAATCAGATAAAGCTGACATTCACTTTTTATAAATACCTACTAGCTTTTATGATATTTCGCTATTCACGAGATAAGTACAAGGAATACAGTTGTCGATCTGAATGTAATAGGGTACCACATAGATGCGATTTCCATGCTGGTTAAGGAAAAAATATAAATTCAATCATAATATTTATCATTTGTTGTTTTACACTCGATTATTCATATATAATATGACTATATGTAGATGCAGTTTGTTTTAATGTGATGCAATAATCCAGTGAAATAGTTTTCTTGTCATTACAACATAGTCCTTCGCATTTATCCATTTTCTTCTTCATACGATTTACATTTTGCACTATTAAAAAAAGTGAAAAAAGAAATCACAATATTTATATTTGTTGCTTATATGGGCGAATATTAAATTTGATATGCAAGTATATAATGAATGCACCTACATATGGTGAATGCACCTACATATGGTGAATGAAGCATTTTTTGTAAGTATGCAATTATAAAATGTCTGTTTGGGTTATAATCTTAGGTGATGAATGATGGGGAAATTTTACATAGATAAAATCAAACTAGACATATAAATAATATGCTTTTCAACGAAGTATGATATAATAACAAATACTAGCATACTTTAATAATATTTATAAAATTCTGTTGAATATCTAAAATTCTGAACACTAACAAAAAGTATATCCCCCATTGAATTAAATGTTATGGTTGTCTAGGACGTTTCCATGATACAGAGATCCGAACGCATCTGAACGTTACATTATACTTACAATTTCTACATTTACTAGAAAGAAACGAAATATCTGACCGTAGTCATACTGCAGTAAGACAAACTCAGTTACATTAACTCTTCAAAATCTGAATTTTTTACAACCCAAAATCCACTTTTGTGTTCACAAGATCCTCCAGTTTATCCAGATCTAGATTAATCCACTCCACGCCCTTAAAACGTATTTGCGTTTTCTCTAAGCTAAAGCCTTGTCATAGCTGATGCAGTTGGTTATTCCCCGGCTTCTCTCCGCGGAGTGGTTTACTTCTAATTATCATGGCTGCGGACGTTGCGACCATTACAGACCACAATTCCACAAGAGATAAGTTTGTCCCCACTACGAGGGAGAAAAGGAAAGTCTAATTATATCCTTCCATTTGTACTTACTCCAGGAAAAGGGCCTTTTTCCTTCAACTTTCCCCACAACAAAAAAATTGTTGTAATTTTTCAATCTTTCGCAAGCTTGTCACATGCCCCGCCCCTATCATACAAAATGATATATAGTGAAGAGAATATTGTGAAGTTCTCTTTGTGCAGTTCTTTGTATATTGCTGCTACTGGTGCCCATTTCGGTATGAATGACGCTAGTCTTTTCATACAATAAGTACACCTTACTCAGCCCACCTGCTGTGTGCACTGTATCACTTTGTCATTTATTTTCCATCCAAGCCTTTATGTTCCGTTAAATTTGTGGTAGCATTTATATTGACAAAATAACAGCCCTATATTTGAATCTGATGCGGTCATCGGTTTGGCTCTTCGATAAGAAGAGGTCTAATACTTTCTCTCCACCAAAAACTGCGTCACCGTAACCACCATTCCGCACGCAAAAACTCGAGAATCATTGAAGGGAGGTTTATAATGAAGTATGCTGAGGATTTTCACTGCTTCGTGTTACAATGTAGTTATGCTGATACGGTCTACTTTAGGTGAAAACCGCGCTGCAGGAACGGACGCTTTACCGGAATGCCTACACACGTCTCTGCACTCATCTTGAGAGTAACTCACTTCCACTGAAATCTTAGTGCCTAGCAGACTACACCGCGACACATGCCAGGGTTCAGTAATCTTCAAACATATTCAATGTTGTGAGGACCTGAAATCTCACCAGAAGATGTTTGCAAATGAAGTTTTTATGCATAAGTTAGAGCGAAACTGCACTGGACTGGGCGCACCCAACTCTGTAGTCGACACAGACTCGTGAATTCTCATGAGCTGTAAAATGTGGAACATCTTATTTACGAAGCAGTAAACATTTATTTTGTTTCAAGAGTGACTGGAGTACTGTACTTCGCTTGTTCTACTGTAAAAAAGAAGTTAGTTGCCTTACACTGGACCCTAGGATTGCCACTCAGAATAAAGCTTAATGCCATGTTAGTAGACAGTAAGATGTTAGTAAGATGGAAAACTTGATTCGTGTTCAGCGTTTCAGTCGTGTGTTTGCCTTCCCTAAGAAACAGCCGATCAACTAACTTTAAATTGAGTCTCTGAAGCAAAGTTCAGAGGCGATGTGAAGCAAAGTAGGTCGGCGCAAAGATGTGACGAAGAATCGAAGAGGAGTAAATTGGGTTTAAAGTTTCACTCTAAGTACTGCCTTTCTGTTTTGCTGCGGGAATATGGGAACGGAGTAGTAACTAGAAATCTCAGTAATAATACTGTAGTTAGAATTGTATGTTATTCATAGCGTGCATTTCCTTACATTCAGTACATTAACTAACAAAATACATTGGGTAAAATGAAATAAAACACAAATCACACAACATAAAATCATGTAGGATTTGTCACTTAATATGAAGCGCGTTTTGTTGTATTTTACTCTAGTGCATTTTGTTGGTAATTCTATTGACTAATTAGATATTAGTTGTCAGCTTTTCGTGCAACGAATGTCTTGTTCAAAGTAGTGAAAAGATAGACATGAGAAAATTGAGTTCGTCGTAGTGTTGTTGTGAAGAATACCGTCTCTTAGGATGTGACCCTTTTGCTAGCCTCATTTAGTAGTCAGGACTTTCCTTAAAAGCGTTGGTAAATTTTTACCAGAGTCCACGGCGTCACATTTCAGAATAGAGTGATTCTTGTCCATTATGTCAGTGTCATACCCTCCCTTGTTTGCATCTTCTGTCTTAAGAGTAGCCCTCCAACAGTTAGCTTGCTCCACCATTAACGGTAATTACCTCAGTTACGAACTTTAGCTGTACATTTTCATCACCTCGTTCCAAATTTTAGTCCACGAAGCTCCCGTGATATAACCTCGCCTCCTCACGGACATTTCGTCATATCGACCAGTGGTCTGCATTCGCTTGCTGGAGAAGCTACAAGTTCGCTGGCCACACAATTTTGAGCATGTTAAACAGGTCTTGAGAAAGAAGATTGCTATTAATTTAAATTTCATCAAAAGGCGAGAAAAGTGTATTTACTTTTATACGATTATACAATACAAACCAACGAAATGCACATTTTCTAAACTAATATTTTTAATTTTTAATTTTTTGATGTCTTCTACATTTTTCGGACCCGACAGTTCATCTTCAGGAAGACGGTTGTGTATATAGGTATGCCATGGTACGTTTTACGTGCATCAATTTTGGCAGTCTAGTAGGTAGAAGAGTGTGTTCGATAATTTTATTTATATTGGACGCTCTTCGGCATGAAACCAAAGAGCCACAGAAAATATTACACAAGTGGAAGCCCACACGAAGGCTGCAGTGTTGTTGTTGTGCAGCAGCAGGGACACTCAGGGTATCACCTGCGTTTAACATTTGTCGCTGGATTTAGAGTAGATATGGAGAATATTTGTCTCAAGCTGGAAGAAAGTTTTCAACAAGACGTCTTACTTATTGTACACGACGAAAGCTGGTAGCCTTTCCTAATCTCTGGGCTAATCTCCAAGTGTTGTAATAATGTCTGTCCCACACTGCGATGTTCCAGAAGGAACTGAAGCAATTTGTAGACTTGATAAGTTTTATACCTGCGAATATGGATGTAAGACGTTACTTACAGCTGAATATGAAAACGTTGTTTTCGGCGAAATAAAACGGAAAATAAAAATGTTTTATAATTAGCTTCTCACTCTTATACATTACGTTAATTACAGAACACAATTTGCGCTATACCGACAATCATGTACATCAAAACAGCTGTGTTAATAATAACAGCACACTCACTGACATGAGCCAGATCCATCAGCATAGATCCGTTCGGCACAGAGCCGCGGGGAATTCCTTGTTCAAAGAGTAAGAGGGCTGGCTTTCACACAGATGCAGGGTGCAGTGGTACTGGTTAGCAGTTAATGATGTTAGTTTGGTTAATTGGACAGTAGGAAATTGGGAAACTAATATGGAGGGAAGTCTATGGAAACATAGACACAATGGCCGGATATGATAGTAATCGAACTTTGCTTGTGAGTTTGAGGCAGACGGTGTTCTAAGTGGCACCTAGTTCGTTGTCTCGCTTTCCGTGGAAGCAGGAGAACGAACCCTGCGACGAGATGAAAGTGCTTACTCCTAATATCTTCTTTCCTCTATTTAAACTCTAAACTCTAAATTTCAGCGGTAAGTATGCGTACCGCCTTCTTTAGACCCAACATAAAAATCTATGCATTTTGCACACACACATATTGTATTTGTGAATTTCGTATGAGATTTAATATCAACAGCGGTTTATTCAAGGTACACCAGAAAATGACCAACTAAAGGCAATGTGTCAATTGGGAGGTAGCAGAAAACAACCTTTTGTATTACGTAAATGAACTCGTTCCCAAATAATCTGTTAACAGCTGAGCACAGAAATCATCAAGTCTACCAGGGTACTGAGATTAATCGGGGCAGTTGCATTGATATGCAACTTGAATTCTTTTCAGTTATTATTCTTAGTAATCATTAGACCATATGAAGCCCCAAGTTTATTTAAATGAAAATAATATAGACATTTACTAGGAGGAACTGAGTAAAACCAAGACAACCCTTAGGATAGCTTCTGAGCATCTCCCGACCACAAGTTTTTAAGCATTACCGCCACATCAACATGTTCGATGAATTGTTATTCTGCGGTGGAAACTGTGCATTCGACGAATTTTACACCCACAGCTTTAGAGCACAGTGTAAAAACAGTTTATCTTCATTTATATCACAATGTAGATTATGTAAACGTGAAGTAATGTAACCCACTTGTTGGTCTGATTAGAACGTGTTTATCGGAAATATACGTCGCTGTTAACGGCAGGAGGATACCGGAACGCTCCTCCTTGCGCGACTGTCAGAGTAAACAAATCCGGGCTTTCAAAAAATAATAGCCTGAGACTGATTTATTACAAATAATTTACTTTAAGAATATTTACCACTGCGTTGTTATGTGTATTTATTTTGGCTGTCAAATTGTCTGCAGTGCGATGCGTAAATATGTGCTTCACTGCACAACAGTTAAAATGTTAACAAGTGGAAAAGAACGTAACGCATAAGTTCGTGAAAATAATCAGCACAGAAGAAAGCAACACATCGCCGCCGAGAGCAGCAATAACTTGTACTTTCTTGTCGAAAGTTATATATATGCGGTTTCATTTCGGAACTGGATCAACTTGACACCTCAACACCGCGTCGTGTCGCCACAAGAAAGTGCAATTTTTATTTACTATTTTTATCGGAGACATCCCGATGTTCTAGATACCTAACATAACGCTAGATAGTGTACGTCAGCACGACTATTTTATTACACAAAGTAATTACATACGCTACATGTTTCGACTATAGATTAGTCATCTTAATGCCTATTTTAATCGGTTAGTCACAAGATGCTATGCACACATTGGGATCCCGGTGTGTTTACATCAATGGTGTGCATAAAATTATATCATTTGCCTCGAAAGGTGCGATGTGCAAATTGTGTAATTAAAATACCGTTTTTAAATAGCTTTTATATGTATTTAACTATTTAATTACACAATTTGCACATCGCACCTTTCGAGGCAAATGATATAATTTTATGCACACCATTGATGTAAACACGTTGAGATCCCAATGTGTGCATAGCCTCTTGTTAATAACCGATTAAAATAGGCCTGAAGATGACTGATTAATAGTCGAAACATGTAGCCTATGTAATTACTTTGTGTAATAAAACACTCGTGCTGACTTACACTATTTAGCGTTATATTGCAATTTTTAATTGTTTAATTTTAGTCTTCTGTGCCTTACGTTGAAGAAGACGACCAAAGTTGTCAGAAGTTTTATTTCATAAAAACTGAACTGAGTATCTCTCAGTCTGTCATTTTTGGAAGTAAATGACACTGGAATCTAAGTTGCTCTATGCGCAAGCCGTGAAGAAGTAAGAAGAGCGGAGGTAATGCTCCAGCGCATTGTAAGAATTCGTCGTAGATGGCACTGAGTGCCGAGCTGCACTTTGTCTCAGATTTATCACCAAGGAAAGGACCCGAGGTTAGGTGAAGAAGGTGAACACTGAAGGAAGTTCCTGCTCGTGCCATGTATCTTAACACCGTTTTAACCAGCCCATATCCAGACAGGGTATTAACCAGTATTTCCAGATTCGTATGTTTGTGCTTTTGTTTTGATGAAACGGTGAAGTGAAGGGTACTACTGCTCATGTGAAAATCGACAGCTCCAGAATGATGCAGGGGGGACTTACAGACGAAACTCCACACATTCTGTGCAAAAGTTCCAGAAAATATAGCCTGTATTTTTCATTGCGTCTACTCCCTATTCACAGATTGACACTCTGTTACACTGAATCCAGTCGTGATGTATTTCATCTGAGCTATGCAGGTAACGGACGAACGATAATGCACAGGTTTCACTTTTCAATTTCGTCTCGAATGTTCGGTGTTTTTGCAAGGTTCAAAGGAAAAATCGACAGTATCAAGATCTGCGTCGGAAAGTGCTGAGTGGCTGTCCGTCTGCGTGTATGGACTGTTATTTGTATCCTGTCATCTGGATGAATTATGGTCCGATTATTTCGGTGGATAAAAATTACGCGAGTTTGAAAGGAAAGTAGACATAAAGAAAGATTAAACTACATGTGCATTTGAGTGTCATCTTTTGAAGTGTGACGCCGTGGACCCTAATATAAAGTGAAGTGACATTTCAAAGCGATCTTCTGCCATAGTTTGGTTACTCTGTAGAGTCGGCAGGCTGCTAGCTTTCCACGATTTAGGACACTGTACGATATCATTCCGCATGAACCACCATTACGTTTACTCGCAATTTTGGCAAATATTAGGACCTCGTATTTCTCTTTTGAGACGTGCTGAGCTGCGCATAGTGTAGGGTAGAATTCATTTTGAAGAGTAGAAAATGTAGTATAATTGAAAAGTGACATTCTTTAATACTGTATAATCAGAACTGCCTTGTGCTTCTGTGTTTTAATATAAGTAGGTACAGTACGTCTGTAATAGAAATAGACATTAGTTTTGTGATGTTTCCTATCAAAATTTTCCTTGTATGTCGTAGGTTAAGGCTAAATTGCTGCTTTATTTTGTTGTGTTATCAGACACGTGCTTTACGGTATGTTAAGACTATGGATATTTTTCTCTTGCGGTTTCACCTGACACTGAATTCGCTTTTATTTGTACAGCGTGATAAAACGTGTCTGCCGTAAATTTCTGCTACAGCCACATACTTACATCAAAATGCTCGTAGTGGCGTAACCCTTCATAAAACGGCATACGTGTGTATTAATGTAGCTCTTATTTTTCACAACGACTATAAAATGACATTCTGGTGTTTGGCGCGCTATTTGCAGAACATACTGTGTCTCTACCACCACAGTATAACACGTTTGTCAGATTAGCCTGACAAGTTAAGAATTATTGCAGTTTATCTTCATGGACCAATTACGTATGCTTTTATAATTTAGAGAACGTCACAAACATTAATCAGTTTACGTGGCTTCATTTTCAGCGTGTAATAAGCAAGTTTAATCTACGTTGTCTTGTAACTATTTTAAAGTTACCACACATTTTTAAAATAGTAAAATAATTTTTCCACGGTCCTAGTTTGACGGCTTTGAAAAATGGATAGTGTTTTATTGTACTAATACGGAATATATTTCTTCTTATTTCTCCCCCCCCCCCAATCCCTTTTTTTTCTTCGTCTGCTTCTTTTTTCTTCTTTCTATTCTTGTTGCTCGCCTTCCCGTAGGCTAAGGAGCCCCATAAGTCTCAAGTGTGTCTCTGCATTTTTCCCCGCAATTACTCTTTCGTTCCTAGTCCTGTAATTCCATTATCTTCAATGTCCCATAATTGTCTGTATATTTCTTTAGATTTATGAGATTTGTTTTTTTAAACCTCTTTCGAATTCGCACATCTCAGGTCGTCTCCATTTCAGAACAGAACAAAAAGAACTTCGAAGCAGTGCAAGCCGAAAGTTTGCACCCCACCACACATTCTTTCCCAAAAGACCAGAAGGTAGAGGTAAAGGTATCCTATGCTGTGTTTATTGCCCAAAAGGACAGTACTGTTAGGTGTTGTCCTCTTACGGCAGAGGCTGGGTTTAATTCAAAGCCATCCCGCGTGAGGTTCGTGGTGGACAAAGATGACCTTGAATTTTTCCATAGTACTTCTGTTTTCCCACGTTTAGTATCATTCAACTAGTAGCCCATACACAGCTTCATCTTAATACCAAGAGTAAAACTTGGTAAAGAGCCGCTTGGAATAATTTTATTTATTACGATCATATATTGTCAGCATTAGAACTGTCCGTGGAGTTCTTCTTACGGGTGAAATTGTTATGCTAGTTCTATGATTCCGTGTCGATCCCACCCCCCTCCCTCCCCGTGCTATGAGGTAAAGATCATATTTAAGCTCGTTTGCAGAGATAAGAAAAGCGACCAGTAACTTGGTCATGTCTGTCCACCTATCGTCTGTCCGAATCGCACAATTCGGCTTTCAGCGGACGAATATTCGTGAAATGTTACGGTGGGTCAGTTTATGAAAGTCTGTCGAGAAAATTAAAATATGATAAAACTCTTATGCACTTATCACGAAGACCTAAGTGCTTTTATTATGGTGTCTCGTTGAATTCTATCTGGATGCGAAAAGTTTCTGATAAAATTTGTATTAAATATGAAAATACGCATTTCACATCGGGTACATTTTTTAAAACTTTGTCGTGTACGAGACAGTTATGAAAAAATCCACAGATCCAAACAAGTCATGCGTTATCGAACGTAATATAGCCGAAGAAGATTTGATTTGCATGCCGGGTAATTAGGACAAACATATATAATATAATAATAGGCAATGTTCATTTCTTTCTTCCAGATGAAATTTCGAAGGTACGTTTTTAGTGATGGATAATTAAGGCAAAAATACACAGTAATTATATTGAATACATTTTGTTGTTTGTTGTTGTTTACTTGATTATAGTTACATAATAATATGGCGACACATGCTCTAGGTTGTGATTTATCTTGGTGTGACATAGTAATCAATGATGTAGACTTCGTGTGATGGCGTCGCTTTCTAGTGCAGTTGTCGATATTTTTCTTGCCTTTTATGTAAGATGTGATTAAAATATCTAATATTGTTCACTTATCTCTAGAATTACGAAGTTATGTATGTGCATAGGTTACAAATATACATTACAATTTTGCCCGATATACATAAATATTTTAAAACGTTTATTACAAAACATTTCATTGGGCTGAAATATTGAGGTTATGTATGACAGAAAAATTAAAAAAAAACAAAATCATTGGAACATGTAGTATGTGATCAAAAACTGCAAGGCGTGACCAAAATATATCTGCCTTGATGCCTTGAAACTATCAGTACTAAAGTTACGTTGAAGATGCACTAATCATCTTCGAAGTACAGAGATACCTCGGCTAACGAGTGACCCTGCTAACGAGTGACCCTGCTAACGAATTTTTCACCTAACGAAGATTTTTTTTCGCTGTTTTTCGGACTCGGCTAACGAATATGGATTCGGCTAAAGAATGTTTTAGTGGATGCGCGCGCTAACATAAAGCAGCAAACACGAACGGCCGGGCCATTCCAGGATCTTATCTTTTCCGTCTGTATGTGTGTTTCGGCTAACGAAGATTTCGGCTAACGAATGTGATTCCGGAAAGAATTACCTTCGTTAGCCGAGGTATCACTGTATGCCCTTTCTAATTGAACAGCCTTGTCCCATTTTTATATTCTACTGCTGGAAGAACCTGCTATAAGTTTCAGAAGGGTCTCTAAAAGCTTCTGCATCGCGTTAAGTTCATCATTTACATATCTTACACTTCTTTTTACTTTCGAAGCTTTTCTTAATTCAGAGGAAAAGTAAAAGGTCACAAGGTGGCATGTGTGGGACGTAGGGGGGGGGGGAGTTTGAAGCACCTGTGGAGTGTGGTGTTGCGCTGAAGATTGCTACACAAGGGTCCGAGTGCGCCGATGCCTTGTGTGAAATTGCCACGCCCTGCACTGCCAATTTCTTGGTCATTTGCGGCTTACTGAACCACGAAGACGCCTTAGTACTTGTAAAAAAAAAATGTGTTTTATATTTTGGCTATTCGTTGTGCTCAGTAACTTCTGAATTCAGTCGGAACTCTTTTTGATCACGCCTCATGCAACAAACTTCCCCAATAATAGTAATAAAATACGTGCTATTATTTGAAGTCTTCACAGCTTTGTTAATATCTACAGTCAATATTATAACATTTTAACAATATTATTGATATTATAACGCCCATATTACTATTTCAGATCTGAAAAGAAATCACGTCTGCTAACACACAGCCTTAACCGACCACCCGCCACAAAAACAATATAAATGAGGGAAGTCTGCATGGATCGAATATTTTAACCCTTTCCATTCCGAATCTTTATCGTGAATTCTAACAATTTCGTCACAATTAATTTTTTCAGAAAATATCCAAATTTTCGAATTTAAAATCCTGCCACTAGGAAGACCCAATATAAAACAATGAAAGCAACGTGTCAGTACAACGGAACGCGCTGCCGAGTTGAACTGTACATTAGGCTGATAACGATTAACTAACTGTTGAACTATTCTAATTTAACTTTAGATGACTTGACACACGCAACTGGGAACTCAGTCAAACGAAAAACGCTAATGAATCTGTAACTCTTTTATATATCTGTAATAATTACCTGGCCTGTGGATGAACACTACGGTCGAAACATGTAGCTAACCCGAATGTGATAATATTAATTTCAAATGGAAATAGAGTTGTGAATTAATAACATTTATATTCTCAGTTTGAACAGTATGCCTTGCGTAAAGTTTGTAGTTCCTTTGTAATAAAATTCTATAATATAGACCTACGTATAAAATGTTAAAAAACGGAAAGTGTGACCCCAGTGGATTAAATGAGGAGAGTCCAGGATGCGCGCCTGTGTTACGGTAAACCTAAATGTAAAGTTCACCCTAGAACAGGCCACGAAGGCCCAGAGGGGGAATAGAGGTATAGCTCTACTCTTTCTTCAACCGCGGCGTTAGATAGGGGTGGGTGGTCAACGCTACCCCCCGGCCGCTTTACCTCCGTGAAAGAGACCTTGTGCCCATTGTATAGGAGGCTGGGTGGGCCCCAGGGTCAGTCTTGACGCGTGCGGAAAATCTCGCCCCCACCGGGATTCGATCCAGGGACCGCCGAGCCCTAAACGAGTAACTTATGGTCCACATACATTTTATCTCTTGTTTATATGACGCAAATTTCAGCACGTAGTATGCAAGCTGAAGTGTTTTCAGTCACTTGCGTTACGGAGTAAGGAGGTTCGTTAGCTCTCTGTGAGTGAACCATCCTTGTTAGTTTCCTTTCTCGAGCTTTCAGATGGCAGAACTTACCGTTGTAGTATCTTAGGAACCTGCAGGGCAAACTTCCGAGCTCGCCTGAAGGGTAAATGTCCGCACACAGCAATACGGCACGGGTTTTTACCTCTCTATTTTTTTATTATTATTATTTTTATATATTTTTTTTTTTTTTTTACATTTTCCTGCACAGCAAACTTCTCAGTTTTCCCTCCCGTCCATATTCAGTTTGAAACCAAACAGAAGCAGCCAGTCCTTCTTTACGCCATAATTTTGTTCCTGAAAAAGTAGAGATAAATAAAAAAAAGGTGAAAATAAATAAAAATGATGTCATAGGAACGTGTGGCAGCTGTGCGTGTGTGTGTGTTTACCGGCTGGACGGTTTGGGGATCGAATCCCGGTGGAGAAGAGATCTTCCGCACCCGTCCAGACCGGTACTAGAGCTCCCCCAGCCTCCTACATAATAGGTACCGGGTCTCTTTCCCAGGGGTAAACGGCCGGGACGTGACGTTAACCACCCACCCCATCTAGCGATGAGGTTAAAGGAAGAGTATAGGTATACATCTGTTTCCCCTGTAGGCCTTCATGGCTTCTTGTAGGGTGAATTTTACCTTTACCTTATTGTATTAATATTGTGTTACTACTTTAATGTAGAAATAAACAATTAGCGTTACTTTATAGCCTATATAAATTGAAGAGAAAATGTAAACAACTTGCGAACACGCACCGACGGTGATACATGTTTCATATCATCGCTGTCACCTGTGATTAAATTCACTCTCAAGGACTTCACAACTCCGTCGCTCTGTTGCCAATTTGTTGCAGATAGGTTAGGGTTTCGATCGTGCCAGTTTCTTGTAAACAGGCATAATGATTGTTAGGTTAAGTTAGGTTAGGTTAGGATAGGTTAGGATTGGTTCGGATAGTTTAGGTTAGGTTAGGTTAGGATAGGTTAGGTTAGGTTAGGTTAGGATAGGTTAGGTTAGGTTAGGT
>Ga0123352_10007795_pt1 | contig 16577 bp, 18 predicted proteins | sample TergutLab28metaG_FD_89700 | JGI IMG/M metagenome (GOLD analysis project Ga0123352, IMG submission 89700) | Labiotermes labralis P1 segment gut microbial communities from Petit-Saut dam, French Guiana - Lab288 P1 | ecosystem: Host-associated > Arthropoda: Insects > Digestive system > Gut ... | reverse complement strand
AGTAAGGTTGCCCAAGCTTGTTCAGACGTTTGAAAGATAAAGTCATCTGTGATATTTGATAATAATTTTTCAAGTGCATCTGCTTGTAAGTCAGGTAAATATTTATAAGCCTCAGTCTCTAGTAAAATCTTGATTCCTTTTTTCCATGAATCAGCCATGAGTAATTTATCTAGCTCAATGAAAGAACGCTCAATAGAGATTTTTTCTAATAGATGAGACTTATCTTTCATGGCTTTTAGGGTATGTTTTTCTATATCAAAGTCAAGACTGGCAGAGAAACGCATGGCACGCATGATACGAAGAGCATCTTCATTAAATCGATCTGTCGCCTGCCCTACTGCTCGAATACACTTTTCTTTCAAATCGGTCAATCCATCAAATTGATCAATAATTGTTCCATCAGTATCCATAGCAAAAGCATTGATCGTGAAGTCACGACGCTTAAGGTCTTCACCTAAATCACGCACAAAATCCACAGCATCTGGACGACGATAATCTGTATAAGTAGATTCTGTACGGAAAGTAGTAACCTCATATTGCTCAGACTGTTCTTTACCCATTAGAACCAGAATTGTCCCGTGTTCTATCCCCACATCTATTGTATAGGGGAAAATTTGCTTGATTTCCTCAGGATAGGCAGAACTGGCAATATCTACATCATGAATCTGACGATTAAGCAGAGCATCACGCACGCTCCCACCAACAAAATAGGCTTCATAACCTGCTGATTTTATTTTTTCTAATACCGACAGAGCCTGCACGAACTCCTTGGGTAACACTTGTAAATTCATATCTCTATTATACTATTTTCTTTCTTATAAAAAAACATCAACATAAGATTGATATTTAATAATAACTATTTAAGTGCCACAGCATAGGCAACTGCACCTATACCTAAATGTGTAGCGATGACTGGTCCAAGTGTAGTAAGTTCAACATCTTGATAACCCTCTTCCTTTGCATAATCATAGAGTTCTTGAGCTCGTTCCATTGCTCCTGTATGGAGCACAAAGACTTTATGTGTCTCTGGTTTTGAAGAGTCTAGCAAAAGATTTTTCATAGCAGAAAGTGCTTTTTTTACTGTACGTACTTTATCATAGACAATGACCTTTCCATCATCTGAGAATTGCAATAATGGTTTGATATTAAGTAATGTCCCAATGGCAGCAGATCCATTTGATAAGCGTCCGCCTTTGGCTAACCATTTCAAATCATCTACAAGCATAAAAGCATTATCTGCATCACGCTGAGCTTCAAATTTTTCCAGAATTCCTTCAAAAGTTTTTCCTGATTTTGAACCCTCAATAACTGTCTCAACCATATATCCTAAAGGGCTTGATGTGATATAGGTTTCAGGAAATACAATCTTCATATTTTCAAGTTCATTCTGTAGATAAAAAGCATTTTGATAAAAACCTGAAATACCTGAAGTCAAGAAAAGTCCTAAAACATGAGTATAGCCCTGACTGGCAATATTTCTAAGTAATTCTTCTAGCTCTGCTACATTAGGCTGCGAAGTAGCGGGCATCTTCTTAGCCTTGGCCATGTATTCAAAATACTGTTCATGTGTCATTTGAGAAGTTTTGAGCGATTTTCCATCAATAGAAATTGGGATTTCTAAAACAAACAAATCCTCAAAATCATGATAATTTGCTGAAATATCTGCTGATGTATCTGTAATGATTGCTAATTTCATTCCTTCTCCTTAACTCATCGTATTCTCTTAAAATGCAAGATCAATTCCCGGTTTATCTAATGTGATTTCTGTTGTATCGTAAACCAAGCGTTTCAATACATCAAGCAAAGGCTCTGCTAATACTTGCATATCTTCTTGTGTCAGCTCTTCTTGTGAATTGATTTTTTTACCCTTCACAATGTTTAATTGACTGATAAATCCTGAAATAATAAGATCATCTAAAACAATGATATAGGTCAAACGAGATTGGAGAGCTGTATCATCAGTTGTGATTTTTTTTGCTATTTCATCGTTATGAGCCACTTGAAGTTGAACATTCAAGTCTGTTTCAGGTGTTCCGTTTTCTTTTTCCCATTCTAAATTACGTGCATCATAGTGAAATTGATTTACAAGTACTTGTTCACGTTCAATATTTAATGTCATCTTCTTCTCTCTTTAATTGATTTATAATTTCTTTTTCTTCTTCATTTGCTTGATAATTATCCAACAAATCTGGACGACGTTGCAAGGTCTTTTTTAGACTTTCTCTTAACCGCCATTTTCTGATGTTTTCGTGATGCCCGCTCATCAATACCTCAGGAACTTTCATTCCTCGAAAATCTTCTGGGCGTGTGTACTGTGGATATTCTAGTAAACCTGATGAAAAGGAATCCTCTTCATGGCTGGCTTGCTTACCTAATACATTGGGTAGTAAACGGACGACTGCATCAACAATCACTGTTGCTGCAGTCTCTCCTCCTGTTAAGACAAAATCTCCTAATGAAATTTCATCTGTAACCAATGATTTGATTCGCTCATCATACCCTTCATAATGCCCACAAATAAAAATCAAATGCTCTTCTTGTGCTAATTCTTCTGCCTTATTTTGGGTGAAGGTTTGGCCTGCAGGATCAAGGAGAATCACACGTGCTTTTTCATCTGGAATCTTATCTATTGTATCATAAATGGGCTGTGGCATCAGTAGCATACCCTGCCCACCACCATAAGGTGCATCATCGACATGAGCTTGATTATTATCAGCATTCTCACGGAAATCATGTGTTACAATTTCGACTATTCCCTTTTCTTGTGCCTTTCCCACAATAGATTGGTTAAGACTATCAAACATCTTTGGAAAGATAGTTAAAATATCAATTTTCATCATCTAGCCCATCCATTATCTCGACATCTATACGACTGTGAAGTACATCTACTTTTAGAACGACTGAGGGGATATAAGGCAACAATAAATCCCGCTTGCCTTTACGCTTAACTACCCAAACATCATTGGCTCCCGGCTGAAGAATTTCAGATATTTGACCAATAAGCCTGTCATTCTCATACACCTCTAATCCGATGATTTCGTGATAGTAAAATTCATCTTCTGAAAGGTCCGACAGATTTTCTTCTGCAATTTTTAATGTATATGATTTAAATTTTTCCACCTGATTAATGTGGTATAAACCTTCAAACTTTACAATATAAAAATTTTTTTGCTTACGAGAACTTTTTACTTTAAGTTCTTCAATAAAATGATTTTCCTTATCAAAAAGCGAGAGTACAGAGCCTTTGGCAAACCGTTCCTCAGCGAAATCTGTCACTGCAATCACACGAACTTCTCCTTGAAGCCCTTGTGTATTAACGATTGTACCTACGTTATAAAATTTTTCCATAGTTTTATTTTATCAAAAGCACGTCTATTATTGTTCTACCAATAGTCGTACTTTCTTTCCTTCCACAGGAACAAAATAGACAATGGTACGGATAGCTTCAATGATATGTCCTTGACGACCAATTACACGTCCAATATCATTTTCAGCAACTTCGAGGTGATACTCCATGTAGTCTTCTGATTCAGAAATCTTCAAATTCACTTTATCTGGTTCTCCGACCAATGGTTTAACAATCGCCATAATGAGTTCTTTAATATCTTTATTCATTCTTCTTCCTTCTTTATACTATGTCATGAAATAAAGCCACTATAAAATAGTGGCTTTTCAATCCATTGATTATTTACCACCAAATTTGGCTTCATGGAATTTCTTCATGATTCCTGCTTTGGATAGGATATTACGAACAGTATCAGAAGGTTGTGCTCCGTTGTTAAGCCATTCCATAATACGTTCTTCTTTGAGTGTCACTTGATTTTCTTCTACAAGTGGATTGTACGTTCCAACAGTTTCGATGAAACGTCCATCACGTGGTGCACGTGAATCAGCAATATTGATACGGTAGTAAGGTTTTTTTTTAGAACCCATACGAGTCAAACGAATTTTTACAGACATTTATTTTCTCCAATTAATTTTATTTACTTGATCATTATATCATATTCTCAACCGCTGTCAAGAAAAAAACTTGACAGCTATTTTCTTAATTCAGATAAGAGTTTTTCAGCGATTTCTTGATTCACTAAAGGTTCTTTTTGTAGGAGTTGTGAAAGTTGAATGATTTCCTCTCCCTTTGCTCCTACTGTCATCGCTAAACTTCGAGATTGTAAACTCATATGCCCTTTCTGAATACCTTCTGAGACTAATGCTCTCAATGCGGCGAGATTTTGGGCTAAGCCAACTGCTGCAATAACACCCGCTAATTCTTTAGCCTCTGTGATTCCTAAAATATCAAGTGATACCTGAGCTTTGGGCAAGACCTTTACTCCGGCACCTACCGTAGCCACAGGAAGTGGTACTGTCAGACTTCCCTTAAGGAAAGCTTTCTCAATCCTCCAATTAGACAAACCTTGATATGTTCCTTCATGAGTAGCATAAGCATGGCAGGAAGCATTAATGGCTCGTGTGTCATTACCTGTTGCAAGAACAATAGCTTCTATCCCATTCATAATACCTTTATTATGCGTAGCAGCACGATAAGGGTCAAGTTTGGCATAAAATGAAGCTTCTGCAATTTTTTCAGCACAATCTTTTCCAATTTTTTCTAATGGAATAGCACAAGTCACTTCAACCAAAGACTCAGTGGCATAATTGGACAAGATTGAGAAAAGAATCTCCTCTTCAGAAAACCTTTCTCTAAATAAATGAGCCACTCCTTCCAAGATGGAATTGACGATATTGGCACCCATGGCATCTTTAACATCTATTTTGAAATCAACCGAAAGAAATCCTTCATTCTCAAATAAACGAGTAGAAATCTCTCTCAAACCACCCCCACGCTTAATAATCGAGGGGTATGAACTTTCTGCTTGTTGTAGTATCTCTTCTTTAGATTGTTCAATCTTATCAATGATAATCTGAGCGTTTTTAACATTGGCAAACACAATCTGCCCATGCATGAGGCGATTTTTACTAATTGTTGTAAATTCTCCTGCTATTTTGGCACCGTTAGAGGCTGCCGCAATGACAGAAGGTTCTTCTGTAGCCATTGGTACTTGATACGCTTTCCCATTAACAATGAAGTTCTGTGCCAACCCGAGTGGAATTTCAAACTCACTGATTTGATTTTCTATGAGATTATTTGCAAGATCAGAATCCATGACCATTTCTTCCAGTATTTGTCGATTTTCCATAGATAAATTTAATGAATCTAACCGTTCATTAGGAGTCATTTGATAGAATTTTTTATCTGCCATTTACTTCACCTTTGGATTTCTTAATAGCATAGCAAGCCCTTGCCCCCCACCTGTGCAAATGGCTGCTATACCATATTTTTTATTTTCTTGAACGAGAGCATGAGCCAAGGTAATTAGAATACGGGAGCCGCTTGATCCAATAGCATGACCCAAAGCAATAGCCCCCCCGTATACATTCACTTTATCTTCATCAATCCCTAACTCATGATTAACAGCAACAGATGACGCAGCAAAAGCCTCGTTGATTTCAAATAAATCAATCTCTGATAGCTTTAGTCCTGTCTTTTCTATAAGCTGATGAACAGCATCTACAGGAGCCATTCCCATGATTTCTGGGGCAATCCCTACTTCTACACTATTCATAATTTCTGCAAGATAGTCTATTTCATTTTCTTTTGCAAATTTTTCAGTAGATAGTAGCAAAGCTGACGCCCCATCATTGATAGATGAAGCATTTCCCGCTGTCACTGTACCCTCATCTTGAAAAACTGTTTTTAGAGTAGCTAGCTTCTCAAGTGAAGATTCTTCACGGATGGTTTCATCTTCCAGAAATTCACCAACTGGTATTATTTCGTTTCTGAATTTTCCATTTTTTTGTGCTACTAAAGCTTTTTCCTGAGAATTTTGTGCAAATTTATCTTGTTCTTGACGACTAATATTGAACTGCTTCGCTACATTTTCTGCGGTTATTCCCATAGGCTGTCCTGAAAAAGCATCATGCAAACCATCTGAAAAAACGGACCATTCTTCTTCTTGGGAGTCCGGTCTTTTCAGCATAGGAGCTGTAGACATACTTTCAACGCCACCTGTAATTACGAATTGTGCTTCATCAAGTTCTAAGAGTTGTTTTCCGAGTATAGTTGCTTTTAGTCCTGAACCACACACTTGATTAATCGTTGAAGCTGGCACTTTCTCAGATAATCCTGATCCTATGGAAATCTGACGTGCGATATTTTGACCATTTCCCGCTTGCAAAACATTCCCAAAAATAACTTGTTCAATTTTTCCATCTATACCTTTGTTACGATTCAATAATCCCTCAACTGCATGAACCCCCAATTGAGTTGCTGATATGTTAGACAAACTTCCTTTATATTTTCCTACTGGTGTACGCACAGCATCTATGATTACAATTTTATTCATGTTTATATTATATCATAGACCATGAAATGAAAATTTTTGATAGCTTGTGTCAATATCTGAAGTTATATTTTTTAATCAAAATCAATGATTATATGGCTTCACATTTCTTTTTTACTTTAAAGGGAGTGGGTATTAGAAGCTAGTATAAATAAGTATGAGAAAGATGTTATAATAAAATAGAATAAAAAAGAAATTTATTTTTGAAAGGATAACTCAAATGGATGTCATGAATACAAACTGGGAGCAGTTCTTCAGTTTTATGATTAACAAAGCGATAAATATTGCTTTTGTCTCTCTCATGTTTTTTATTTTATATCAAGTTTCAAAGAAGATTGTCAAACATCTCTTCAAGAAATACAGTGAACGCCCATGGGCAGATGAAACTCGTATTTTGACTTTTTCACGCTTGGTGCAGAGTAGCCTGCAATACCTGACTGTCTTTCTCTATATCTATACTCTATTGAATATCTTTGGGATTCCTGTGGGAAGTCTTTTGGCGGGAGCAGGATTATTTGGTGTAGCTCTAGGATTGGCTTGTCGTGATTTAGTCACAGACATGATTAATGGATTTTTCATCATTGTTGAGCATCAGATCAACGTTGGCGACACTATCCGTTTTGAAAATTTGAATCTTGAAGGTGTAGTTAAAACTGTAGGCTTTCGCTCCATCACCCTAATTACTGCAGATGGTGGGACTGCATTCATCCCCAATCGTAATATCGAATCACTCAAGAACTTCTCTTATCAAGACCGTTCCATGACCCTTGATGTCCCTGTCAATGAAGACAATCTCCTTAAGACTAAGGCTCATATCCTCGCCGTCAATGAGAAATTTGATTCGGTTGAATTTGTGGGGATTGTTACTGAACAAGATCGTATCTATCTTCGTTCAAAACTCACTGCTCCCTTAGATAAAATCGGAGACCTCAAGCAAAAGATTTTCAATGCCTACTACGAAAATTAAAAAGCGAGAATCTCGCTTTTTTTATTTGGTATCAATCATTGACTTGATGGGTTCGTAAGATTTACGATGGATAGGTGTGATACCATGTAGATTAATACCTTCTAAGTGCTTAGCTGTCCCATAACCTGCATTGTGTTCAAAGTCATAATGCGGATACGTGTTCGCATAGTCTGCCATGAGCTTATCTCGTGTCACTTTAGCGAGAACAGAAGCTGCAGCGATAGAAGCTGACTTTGCATCTCCTTTAATGATAGAGATTTGCGGCAAATTTATATTCTCTAATGTCATGGCATCAATAAGAAGGTGATCTGGTTCAATTTGAAGAACTTTGACTGCTTGTTCCATTGCTATTTTAGTCGCTTGATAGATATTGATGTCATCAATAACTGCAGGTTCCACAATGCCAACCCCATAGGCTAAAGCCTTGTCTTTGATTTCTTCATATATAGCTTGGTGCTTAGACTTGGGGATCTTTTTGCTGTCGTTGAGTCCTTTAATTTTGCAATTTTGGGGAAGTATGACAGCCGCAGCTACGACGGGACCTGCTAATGGACCTCTCCCTACCTCATCTATTCCTGCAATGTGTGCAATGCCTTTCTTATAGAGGTCTTTTTCAAAGGCGAGCATGATTTCCAAGCGGGCTTCTTCTGCCTGCTCTGCAAGTATTTGCTTCTGCCTTTGCTTGATGGCTGATTGCACTCCTGCTCTTGAATCTGTTGCCCATTCGGTGAATTTCATATCATCAAGGTCTGTCAAGGCAGAGAGAATGTCTTTGATTTCTTTAATGGTCTGTGTCATCATCTATCCTATCTAAACAGTAAAGCCCTAGCCTTCCATCACGCACTTCCTTGACAAAGAGGCTATAAAATCTGTCATAGTCTTCACGAAAACCTAGGCGTTTGGTTAGTTCCATGATGAGTTCAGGTGTTTCCATAGACAAATCATCGTCTGAACAATTGAAACGTTTGCTGATCGCATCTTGATAATGCTCAATAAAATAAGATAGCCCGAAAATAGTCACATCATCCATAGGAAGCAGTTGATCCTTGATAGCACCCGTCAGAGCCAGCTTCAATCCCACTTGATGATCTTCAAACTTGGGCCAAAGAATCCCGGGAGTATCCAAAAGCTCTAAATCTTTATTGGTTCGCAGCCATTGTTGCCCTTTGGTCACACCCGGTTTATTACCTGTTACAGCAATTTTTTTACCTGCAAGGCGATTCATGAGTGTAGATTTCCCCGCATTTGGAATACCAATAATCATTGTACGCAGAGCCTTGTTTTGAATGCCTCGTTCTTTATTTCGAGCAATTTTATCCGCCATAAGATTCTGTGCTGCTGCAGTAATTTTCTTGGCCGTTTGTCCTTCTTTAGAGTTGATAGCGATGGCTAATAAACCTTGATTTTCAAAGTGATGCACCCATTGTTTGACCGCTTCCCTATCTGCTAAATCTGCTTTATTGAGCAGAATCATCTTAGGCTTATCCCCTACAATCTTCTCCAGCATGGGATTACGACTAGAAAGCGGAAGACGTGCATCGACCAATTCAATGACAAAATCTACAAACTTCAAATTTTCTTGAACCTGTCGTCTGGCTTTGGACATATGCCCCGGGAACCATTGAATACTAGTCATGTTTTTCTCCTTTCTCTTTACCATTTGCAAGATAAAACCCTAGATTCTTGAACAATCAAGGGTAGTTTTATTATTTATGGATTCCATACTGCATTTGTAACTAAACCTGCATCATATAAGGCTTTCCCTACTTGTTCTGCTTCCTGACTTGTTGCAAAGTATCTGATGATTTGACCTTTGGCTGTTGTCAAAGTTAATGAAGCACCACCTGGAATAGGTGTCGTTGAGCCTAATAACTCTGCATTGGATACGCTAGAACTAGATGTTGGTCCATTGTACGAGGAATCTGTCCCAGAAGATACTGAATTGGTGGACGATTCTTGAGAAGACTGCATTGAATCACTATTTGTATCTGGAAGTGATGACGAGGTATTGGACGATGCAATTTGAGAAGATGAGGATTGTTTATTATTAGAAAAGGCAGAAGGATTCTTGGGCTGATGCGTAAAAATGATGATAAAGATAATAACTATTGCCACAAGAGCTACAAAAAGTATCACAAAGAAATATCTGTAATCACTCAGAAAGAGTTTTACATCTTCCCAAAATACTGAAGATTGTTTTTTTACTTCCTTATTTTTTCTGGCTCTTGTTTTAGGAGCATCATGGCTATTTGTTTTACGTTCTTTATTCATATTCCTTATTTATTCACTTTCACTCTCTTCAACTTTAGCTTCCAAGACTTTAATTCGTGTCATCAGTTGTCTTTCTCCAATCAGAATAACACCTAAGAGTAAGCCCCATCCTACCATGAAGCCTGCCGTTTCTAACAAACTATCTCCATGATTAGATATAAATATACGTTCAGGATGACTATTTTCGACATAGACCGTAATCGAATCTCCCACAGAACCTAGACTTCTGAAGTATGTATCTAATGGACGATTTTGTAGCTTTTTATCTTGAAAATTATATTGGACTTCTCTGAGTCCTTCATCACCTGTAACAATCTTTCCAGTTAATGTGGTTTTTTCAATGTTTTTATTAGCCATATGAAGTCCAGTCATAGTCCCTGCGACTACAATCATACCTATTGCGACGATCAGCATAACAACACGTATAATGACTTGAATGATTTTGCTTGTTCTTTGCATAGGGCTCCTCTTCGTATTTATTCTTTTCTTATTATATCAAATTCCATCACAAATACCATATAAAATCTTTTTGATTTTATGCTAAAATAAGATAAGAAAAAGCAAAGAGAGGAGAACTCATGTCATTTGACGGTATATTTTTACATCATATTATAGCTGAAATATCTGAGCAGTTGATTGGTGGACGCATTCAGAAAATCAATCAACCTTTTGAACAGGAATTAGTCTTGACTGTACGAGGTAATGGGAAATCCCATAAACTCCTCCTCTCTGCACATCCAACTTTTGGACGTATTCAGTTGACCGAGACAGACTTTCAGAATCCTCAAAATCCCAATAATTTCGTCATGATATTGAGAAAATATCTATCCGGAGCATTTATTGAAGAAATTGAACAAATCGATAACGACAGACAGGTCCTCTTTCATATCTCTACAAAAGATGAGATTGGGGACAGCTTAAAAATTGCTCTGGCTGTTGAAATCATGGGAAAACACTCTAATATCATCCTCCTCGATAAATCTAATGATAAAATCATTGAATCCATCAAACACATTGGATTTTCTCAAAATCAGTACCGTACTATTTTACCCGGTTCAACCTATATCACCCCACCTGAATCTGATCTGCTTAATCCATTTACCGCTTCTGATGAGAAAATCTTTGACTCACTCAATACTGAGGCTAAGCTACAAGAAGTTTTTCAAGGAATGGGTAAAGATACTGCACAGGCCTTATCAAATCTTTCTTTGGATGACTTCAGGACCAGACTGAAAACCATTGTTCCTTCTATCTATCCTAATGATAGATTCTCTTCTATCCAATTATCCGATGAATTTACCTCCTATGATAATCTGTCACACATGCTTGATGTCTATTATCAAGATAAAGCTGAGCGAGACAGAGTCAAACAAGTGGCTTCTGAGGTTATTCGCAAGGTTCAAAATGAGCTAAAAAAGAATAAAGACAAACTCAAAAAGCAGGAGAAAGAGTTGTCTGCCACTGAAAACGCCGAAATTTTCCGTCAAAAAGGGGAATTGCTGACGACCTTCTTACATGAGGTGCCAAACAATCAACCTAGCGTGACTTTGGACAACTACTATACTAATGAACCTATCGAAATCGCTCTTAACTTGGCTTTAAGCCCTTCTCAAAATGCCCAACGTTACTTCCATCGCTATCAGAAGCTCAAGCAAGCGGTTAAAGTCTTAGGAGATCATATCGAGCATACCAAGCAAGCCATTGCCTATCTTGAATCTGTAGAAAATAACTTACAAAATGCAGATGTGGCAGAGATTGCTGACATTCGTGAAGAATTGATTCAGACGGGTTATATCAAAACCAAATACCGTGATAAAAAGCAAAAAATGCTTCCTCCTGAGAAATATCAAGCTGAAGATGGAACGATTATTTTAGTCGGGAAGAATAACCTACAAAATGAACAAGTTTCTTTCAAGTTGTCAAAAAAAGGAGATTTATGGTTCCATGTCAAAGATATTCCCGGTTCTCATGTCCTTTTGACAAATAACCCTTCTCCATCCGATGAGACCATTACTTTTGCAGGAGAGCTTGCTGCATACTATTCTAAAGCTCGCCATTCTAATCTGGTTCAGGTAGATATGCTTGATGTCAAGAAACTCCATAAACCCACAGGTACACCTCCAGGGTTTGTCACTTACAATCGGGAGAAAACCATCCGTGTCACTCCTGATGAGGTTGTCATCAAATCTCGAAAAATATAAAGGCTATTTCCGAACGATTGGAGATTAGTCTTTTTATTTTGTAAATAAATAATTGTCTTTCTCATTTATTCTTGCTATAATAATTTTTAGGTGATAATGGAAAGCGTTATCATAAAAAATATTTTATCCTAAGGAGGACTTAATGTCAGTCGCAATTAATATTATCGGTATTTTTGTATTTATAGGTATCGCCTATCTCTTCTCAGAAGATAGAAAATCTATCAAATGGCGTCCTATCGTTATCGTCATTGCATTACAACTTGCTTTGGCTGCATTCTTCATTTATTCTACTATTGGTCGTGATGCCGTTATGGCAGCTGCAAATGGTTTCACTTGGTTGATTAAAATCGCTAACGATGGTATTGCATTTGCCTTACCTGATTGGCTAGACAATGGGGTTAAAGGATTTGCACCTAACTTTGTTACCTCAGCATTATTACCTATCTTGCTCATCGTGCCACTCTTTGACATTTTGACTTATATTGGTGTACTTCCATTTATTATCAAATGGATTGGTTGGGGACTTTCAAAAATTACAGGGCAACCTCGTTTTGAATCATTCTTCTCAGTAGAAATGATGTTCCTTGGAAACACTGAAGTGCTTGCTATTTCAAAACCTCAACTCAATCAAATGTCTTCAAAACGTAACTTTACACTTGCACTTATGTCTATGAGTTGTATCACTGCTTCTATCATTGGAGCTTATGCAGGTATGGTTCCCGGAGAATATGTCATCACTGCTATTCCGTTGAACATCCTTGGAGCTATCGCTATTTCTTCAATCTTGAACCCTGTTGAGATTACAGAAGAAGAGGACATCGTTGCTGCAGGTGGAATGGAAGAAAATGAAGAAGGAAAAACAGTTCGTGAACCTTTCTTCTCATTCCTTGGAGATTCTATCATCGGTGCAGGTAAATTGATTTTCATCATTACGATCACTGTTATTGCCTTTGTTGCATTAGCTTCACTTGTTAACCATATCTTTGCTCTTACAGGGCTACACTGGCTCACTCTTGAAAATATTCTTGGAGTCATCATGTTCCCATTTGCATGGTTGCTTGGATTTACAAATCCTTCTGATGCTTTCCATATTTCACAACTTATGGGAACTAAGTTGGTAACAAATGAATTTGTTGTGATGTTACAAATCAAAGACCAAATCTTAAATTCTTCTGGATTCTGGGCAAACAGACATGCTACTGTCGCTGTAACTGTCTTCCTTACTTCATTTGCTAACTTCTCTACTGTCGGTATGATTATTGGTGCCTTCAAGGGACTCGTTGGTAAAGATAAAGTTGAATACATTTCTAAACGTGTACCTAAAATGCTCCTTGCAGGGATTCTTGTATCACTTCTTTCTGCAGCTGCAGCCGGATTATTCGCTTGGTAAAATGAATCAAAAGCAGTACTTTCACTGCTTTTTTTATTATTAAATGCAACTCAAGTGTACTTTTTAAGGGAAATATGCTATAATGTCCTTTATACTCATTTGTGTAAATCAATCCCTGCTCATGCAGAAAAGAAAAGGAGAATCTCTTATGATTCAAGCATACTTAGATTTTTGGAAACGTTACTTTGACTTTAGTGGAACAACTTCACGTAAAAACTACTGGTTATTTGTTCTAGCTGATATTATCTTAGGATTTATCGCTTATCTCATCGTCGTACTCGGTGGGGCTGGAGCTGTCCTTGCAACTAAAATGTCAGATAAAGACTTCACAATGACTGGTCTTCCAGTGATTAGTGCCATCGTTATCCTCATCGTTTTTATCTACTTAATCGCCACTATCATTCCTCGTATTGCCATTGGTGTGCGTCGTTTACGTAGTGCTGGATTCTCAGCGTGGTTGATAATCTTCATGTTCGTTATCAACATTGTATTCTTCATCCTTTCACTCTTCCCTAATAAAGTTGGAGAAGGTGCTGAATAAGAAACTTTAAGAGCTTAGGCTCTTTTTTTTGTGGAGTATTGCATAAGATAAGATGAATTTCTTGCCAAAAAAATGTATAATTGAATAATACTAGGAAAGGCATAGATGACATGACAAAGAATAAATTTAACATTATTATCCTCTCTCTACTTGCCTTTCTTATCATAGGAATTTCAGCAAGTGTCTATTTCACAAATAAACATGAAATTCAACAATCTAAGGAGACTTTATCTTCTCTTCAATCTAAGGTTGAAAGTGATTATCTTGATAAGTATTATCCCAAAAATATTACTGATAAGGATATCGATACTCTTAAGTCAGAGCTTGCTCACAAGAAAAATGATTTAATCTCAGCAGATTATAAGATTATTAATGATAAAATCACTCTTCTATCACAGCAGATTGCACTCAAATCACAAATCAATTCACTTTTCACTCAGCCTGTTATAACTGGTCAGACTTATACAGAAAAGCCACTTAAGGAGGGAATAACTACAGATAATATCAATAAGATAGATGTAAGCAAAATCCCTCAAGATAAATTCTCAGATTTATTGAATAAGGCAAAATCCTCCGCCTCTAGTCAACTGAGCATCATCAATCAAGCCACTTCTGCTCTTGATGAAGCTTCTAAAAAACCTACTCCTGATAATATTCAGAAGGCACAAGATTTAACAGATAAACTTCTTGATTCTCAACTCAAAAATCTCAATCAAGCTTCCATTCAACGTCTGAAGGTAAAATCTGCAACTGCTGACAAGGCCTACGTAATGAAGAAAAAACTTATCGCTTTGACTTTTGATGATGGACCAAATCCTGCGACTACTCCCTTGCTACTCAACGAACTGCAAAAAGAAAATGTCAAAGTTACTTTCTTCTCCCTCGGGCAGAATATACAGGCTAACCCTGATATTATTAAACGTGAAGCAAAAGAAGGCAATGAGATAGCTTCTCATACATGGGATCACAAAGATTTAACAACCTTATCTCCCTCGCAACAGCTTGATGAAATTACAGGTACACAAAAACTCATTAAACAACTCACTGGACAAGACAATCACTTCTTTCGCCCTCCCTATGGAAGTATCAATAATTCTGCTCTAAATGTATCTGATAATGCTGCAATTCTCTGGTCTATTGATACACGAGATTGGGCAAGAACAAATGATGTGAGCGGGACAGTTCAAGCTGCTGTTTCTCTTGCTCATCCCGGTGCAATCATCATCATGCACGATATTCATCTCTGGTCTGTGCAAGCCGTCCCACAAATTATCAAAACTCTTAAATCACAAGGCTATACCTTTGTAACCGTCAGCCAACTTCTCCAAGAAGAAAACGGAGCCATTCAAACCCACAAAGTTTATAGTGGATGGTAAGAGTCTGAATTTCATATAAATGATAACTAAAAACCCCAAGGAATTTTTTCCTTGGGGTTTTATTAATAGAGTACTTATATTAGTTCTTAGAGGCTGAAGCAAACTCTTCTTTTGCAAAGGCTTCATCAAGAATGTCTTTAAGTTGTTTTGCAGAAGCTTGCATTTTTTGAAGTTCAGCGTCATTCAATGGAATATTTACTGGACGTACAATTCCTTTATCTCCGACGATAGCAGGTTGACCAATGTAAAGGTCTGAAATTCCCTCATATTGCCCTTCTTGGAAAGTTGAAAGTGGCAATACTGCATTTTCGTTGTCAAGGATAGCCTTCGTGATACGAGCAAGAGCTACGGCAATACCATAGAATGTTGCTCCTTTTTTCTCAATAATAGAATAAGCTGCATCACGAACAGATTCAAAGATTGTGATTAATTCTTCTTCTTTGACCCCTTGATTGTCTTTGAGGAATTCTTCTAGGTTGACCCCTGCAACGTTAGCGTGTGACCAGACAGCAAATTCTGAATCCCCATGTTCTCCCATGATATAGGCATGGACTGAACGAGCATCAATGTCTAACTTTTCTGCTAAGGCTTGACGGAAACGAGCTGAATCAAGTGAAGTTCCTGACCCAATCACACGTTCTTTAGGGAATCCTGAGAATTTCCAAGTCGCATAAGTCAAGATGTCAACTGGATTAGCAGCTACAAGGAAAATTCCTTTGAATCCTGAATTTACAACTTCTGTAACAACTGATTTACAAATGCGTAGATTCTTCTCAACAAGATCCAAACGAGTTTCACCCGGTTTTTGTGGAGCTCCTGATGTGATTACGACAAGATCCGCATCTGAACAATCTTTATAATCTGCAGAGTAGATTTTTTTAGGTGATGTGAATGCCAAAGCGTGACTTAAGTCTTCTGCATCTCCTTGAGTTTTATCTTTTGCAATATCAAGAATACCTAATTCTTGTGCGATTCCTTGGTTAACAAGAGCGAAAGCATAACTTGATCCAACCGCTCCATCTCCAACAAGGATAACTTTTTTATGTTGCTTTTCTGGCATTATTTTTTCTCCTAAATGTTTGTGATTTTTTTTACAAAGACTATTATATCACTTTCTTTACTGGATGTAAATAAAAAAATTTACTATTAAAAAAGAGCGATTATGGCTCTTTTTATTTGATGTTTATTGATTTAATCCCTTTACTATCCAATTCATCAGCAATCATTTGACCATTACTTGTACGGTCTGAAAGCGACAAATCTGTTAACTCTATATCATATTTCTTATCCGATTGAGCAGTAATTTCTAATAGCTGGCTTGCAATTTCTTCAGTAGTTTGTTCTACTTGCTCGTTTGCTAAACTGAACAAATCTAAATCTTCTTTTATTTCAGGTTTAGCTGTATCAATGACAGGACCTGCTGAAAAGACTGT
>Ga0123352_10007794_pt1 | contig 16577 bp, 7 predicted proteins | sample TergutLab28metaG_FD_89700 | JGI IMG/M metagenome (GOLD analysis project Ga0123352, IMG submission 89700) | Labiotermes labralis P1 segment gut microbial communities from Petit-Saut dam, French Guiana - Lab288 P1 | ecosystem: Host-associated > Arthropoda: Insects > Digestive system > Gut ... | reverse complement strand
GTCCGTGTTGCAGGCTCCAGCCACGAACCGAGAACACAACAACCGATGTGGTAATTCAACAGCAAAGTCGCAAGCTCCTTATGATGGATATATTAATGTCCGAAACATGTTGAGCACAGAAGAAGTGAAACAAAATAGCTAGAGACATCAAGTTGGTCTTTTATTCTTCCACCGTTACAATGATGCACGGTCCAATAAACATAAGATTCATCTGTAAAATTGTTGACTTAGTTCATGTGACCGAGGATACGGCTGTTGTGAAAACGATAATGAACTTTCAGGGTTTATAAACGACGGGTAACTTATTAACCAGTTGTGCGACAGTTACATTGTACTGAAAGATTCTTCTCCGTGGACTATTGTCAGTTCGAGCAATGGCTAATTGTAAATAGCAAATCAGTCACCCACCTAAATTTGTTATTTAATTAAATAATTGTAGACAATTTTTACATTTGCAGGAAGAATATGTTGCACGTGATCCTGACCAGGCACATGTAATGCACTTTTAACATAGATTTACACAGAGTTTTAAATGGCTTAAATAACTTAAAGTGTTAAGAGTTGAAGGTTTTTTATAGTTTCTCCACGAAAATGCTGGGAAATTAAATTCAATTAAGCCACAGGCTTTTTATCCCTATTCATTTTCTGCTCGCATTTCATATTTCGTCTCTATTATTCCCATTACTTTAGCAGCCTTGATAATCTGATATTCTAAAGTACTGTTTAATTAAATCTCCACTGTGTCTCTGTGCGCAAAATGGTACTTAAAGTATGACAGATATCATTATTTCCTTCAAATGATTCTGACTTTCATATTACACAAATTTGCGTCTCCCTCTATCTACCGAAAGCGTTTGAGGGAGACATCTTATTTCCAACATACAGTCTCACGGCACATTTTCTTTCATGTTAGTAGCAGCCGGCTGTAGCAAATTACAGTCGAGAGGTTATAATCCATCTTCCTCTCTTCCGAAAAGCCTCTTTTCTCCTTTCCTTGCAGACTTATGCCAATAAGCTCTGCTGCTCCCAAAGTCCATCACTAATCCCGTAAATTTCTCATTTTACCGAGAACTCTTTAAACATTTAACTGTTTAAAGCACCGTGACTACAGTGCTTGCCACATGATTGACTATTAAACTCTCTGTGTTTTCCCAAACAAGGTGTCTATGTGTTTCATATGTTTCGTACTGTAAACAGCGATTATTTCCCTACACAGAGCTAACCAAATGTCATTAAAAATACACAGCGTTGTCTATGAGGCGCACATTGGTTTTCTTCACGTAATTCAGCTTCATTTTACGATTCATGCAGATAATATGATAAAATTTAACGACGTTCATTTCTCAGATGTTAACACTCCGATTTCACGTTGTTTGTACATTATTAACTTCTCTTATGATAACAATCAAAGATAATTTAAACTGTGTAATTAATACCAATCGACAGACTCATACATTCGTGAAGGAAGAAGCACTTACATCAATATTATGGCGTCTGTTAATACCCTGCATGTTGCGGAAACCCTGCAAGGCAACACCGGGACTGATTCACATATCAGAGAAGTTGTCCTGCAGCAAATCCAGCTTCAGATGACAAGTGTACAAACAACCCGATGGCGTGCTACAGAAATACGCACAGCCTGTTCCCTCTCAGCTACCAAATGTACTGTAGACATTACAGGAACATACATGAGATTCCCAATATAAATGCTTTCGTTTTCCATGTTTTTGCAGAATAATTTAATCTTTTCGTCATCTTTTTTTTCCCTCTGTTTTGCGTTGTGCCTAATGTTTAGTGTCAATTTGTCTTCACATGCAGTAAATATTAGTAGGTATATTGACGACAATCTTTATCTTGAAAGACAGAAATGTTGCGAGTTCATTAAAACTACCGCTATTGTTGTAGTTTGTACATTTCCCTGTTGAGGCCTAAGCGTTTTAAAATATGCTCCAATATTCAGGAAAACAACGACGAGATATCCGGTGAAAATTATGCTAAAATTCCCCGATATAGCAAACAAACTCCAGCGAGTCAGGATCCCTGCTGAGAAGTAGACAGCTAGGTATAAGATTCCCAACTTTTACAGAATCCGCAAGTCGTTAAAGTATCCTAAGCAGCCAGCATCTCTCCCTACTCTCGTCGAAACGAACACAATATTTAACCATAGATCAGCTTCAGCACTCGGTTTCTGTAAGAAACTCTAGACACCCTCAAGAAGCTGCTACCGTCAAGGGATAAAAATTCTAACTACAGCACTGGTTGAATTTAGTGGTATGTTGTTGCACGGCATTTTGTAGAAACAAATAACAGCAGAAAATGTCTCTACGTGGAAAGCTTTGCAAGAGTTCTTTCTGTATTGTATGTCTTTACCACACTTAATTACATACCGAATGTAATTTTTTTGGTAATTCTGAAAGATGTATTCTGCGTCATTGAAAGAAGTCGGTTCCGTAACCTCTCAGGTAACCATCTTTATCGTTGCACCTTGCATTTTATAGAATAATTTAATTAACACACCAACTAATACACAGATATATTGTATATTATTTAAAATTCTAAAACTTTTACATTAAAACGCTCCTACATGTTTCGATCATAAGATCATCCTCAGGGAGCATACAATGTTCCTTGCTAAAGTTAAAGTTTAAAAACACTTAGTGATTAACTTCGTTAGGTTAACTTGGTGCTGTGGCAGCATGTCGTATGTTGTGTGTGGGTCGTACGTTGTTGAGAATGAGCCTGGCTATGTGTGTGCGTCTTGTGTTGTATAACGTGAGACTGGCTGTTTTTGGTTTGTTCTGAACCTGACTACATTGATTGTAGTTTTCTAGTCTTGTGAATTTTGTCAATTAATCTTGATGTTGATGTAATTCGGTTTTAGTTGTTTAATCTTGCACATCTTTTAAACCATACTGCTGCATTTGTCTGTAATAACTTTAGCTCGGTGTTCTCACGTTATACAACACAAGACGCACATCCATAGCCAGGCTCATTCTCAACAGCGTACGACCCACACACAACATACGACATGCTGCCACAGCACCAAATTAACATAACGAAGTTAATCACTAAGTGTTTTTAAACTTTAACTTTAGCAAGGAACAGTGTATGCTCCCTGAGGATGATCTTACAATCGAAACATGTAGGAGCGTTTTAAAGTTAAAGTTTTAGAATTTTAAATAATATACATATTCTCAAATAACACCGAAAATTTTCATCAATACACTGGAGCTAAAATCTGAGGACCTTAAACCTGTATTTTGGTTGAATTGTTCACAAATTTTGAGTGAGCATGGTCATTATTCTGTAATCTTCACACATAACTTTCCGCTTATGGTGGAAAATCTTTATATTTTGTTTATATGGTGAACTGTTCAAAGAAGATCCAGTGTGTGTGGAACGAAAATGATATGCAGACGTCTATTAGACCTCCTGCAAGGATGGAATTAGACACATGTTGTAAAGCTGTTTCAGGTGCCTCTTTATTACCTTCAAAGAAGGTTGAAGTGTGGTTAGGACACGAAGTTAAGGAATAACGGAGAAGAACCCATATATCCCGAGGATCAAAATCACACGATTCTGTTGATTATTTTGAAATTATCTGCATGTGTATTCAGAGCAGAGTGAGATGCTCTTAGAAGAGACGCCTTCAATTGTGAACAGTCAAACAGAATAATACATATCTTCTCAATAAACGATAAAGGTCTGATTTTGATTGGTTCATAGCATTCCGTTTGTGCACATCAAAAATAATAAGAAAATACGGGGGTGTTTTTTTTGACTGGCTGCGATGGCTTCAATCAACAAGACTTTTTGAATACTATACTTTACTTTATTTTATTTTACTACTCGTATGATAAGTCATAGAAAAAAGTGGTATCATGAAAAAGGAGTCCGGCCGCCAGCTCAGTAGCAAACTGACCAAGCATTGCAGTCCGAGAGGGGACACAAAAACATGTACCCCAAAACCTAATACCATGAACCGCAGAAATGCTGTTGGCAAAATAATTCCACCTGTGGCCATATTTAAAGGGAAATCGTATCGTTCAGAATTTGCTGACAGTTTTCCCAGCGGTACGTCGCTATGAATTGTTCTGGAAATAATGTACAAATGGAAAATACATAGATTTTTTTATATTCAATCTAGTGTTCCGTAACGTGACCAAAGGTTTAAACCGCATAATTTGCGTAAACTGATTAATGTTATTGATACGTACTGGTACATATTGGTTCTGAGAACCACGGGAGTTCCTTAATATATGTCTATCAAGGCACGTGAATTATCGTCGAATGTGCTGGCATGTACAAGAGCTCCAACTGGAAATAAAAGAACATATGTACTTTAACCCTACAAAGACGAAACGTGTCCGGTTTATACCGGGGTGTTTATAAGTTCTTAGCTCAACCAGGAAGTAAACAAGCTCGGAAGCATGTCAGGGACGCGCGATTTCAACAACATCCAGACGCGAGCTTTCATCAAGTTATTTTTTTCTGCAAGGCAAGGCGCCGAAGGAATTTCACGCCATTCTGACAGAAACATTAGCTTTTTTTCCTTCCTGGTCGGGCTAAGAACTTATCAGCGCCCCTGATACGGTATAAGGACTAAGTTCGTACCGCGCAGTAAACACTCTCCACCTCGGGTACCATACTTTAAGGCTGTACAAGGTGAAAGTCCATACAGAACATTTAAACATAATTTGAGCACCATGTAGAATTTTTGAATGTTAAACCTACTGGTACGTGAAATAACCACTAGGCTTTAAAAGGTTAACGAAAGTGTCTGTACTCCCCCACTGCAACCGCATTATGCTGCGCCGTGCTCGGGACCAACACAACGTCAGTCACACGCACAAAAACATCACTCTCTGCCAGAAGTGAAACTGTAATGCAGTGTCAAGCCACTACCTGGGTCACTTCAAATATCTGCATATTTCTCGTGCTTCGAAGACTTTAACCGAAGATTTCAGAAATTACAGGATAATTTATAGTCGGCACTCGCCATGAATACACGAGCATGAATTCTTACGTCATACTGAAACTGGAACTCCAAAGTATGAGCCTAGTAGATGTAGTGTTTCCAACATGTGATTCTTTTTCAATTCAGTTAGCAACACCCGGTACTCATGTACAAGTAAACCCCCAAATCTCATGGTTTTTTTTTGTGGTTTAAAGTAATAAATCTTTCTATGTATTTTCTTTGTCATATTTGGTAATTTGTACAAAAATATCTATCGTTCAATTTAGGGCGATTATTTTGTACGTATATTTATGTAAACAGTCTTATTAATTTACTGCAAGAAGTTCTAGAACATGATACCATCTAGAAGAGGAGATAGTGTGCAAAATTTCGAAATAAACGCCGCCTCTCTGAAGATACTGCACGTATCCTAATGTTTGGATTCGCCACAATTTTAAACAGAAACCTTCCGCGTTTACATGTGTCAAATGTACTCCAAGCACACTGTCTACTTGTCTTTGTTTTTCCCAATCACACCGTCAAGTTGCCCTTGGCCTTTCCAAGCACTCTGTCTAATTATATAAATTTGTTCTTTCCAAGCACACTGTCTACTTGCCTTTGCTTTCCAAGCACATATTCTACTTTCCTCTATTCCTTACAAGCTTACTCTCTACTTATATTTGTTCTTTCCAGACACTCTCTCTTACAAACCATGCAGCGCAAAATTTCATGCGAGTGATGAACTCATTAAAAAAAATACAAATTAACATGAAATTGAGGAAATCTAATAATTTCCTTCCGTTTATACTAAATGTTTACAAATATAGTTTGGAATTGAAATCTTACATGCAGAAAGTTTGGGTGTCTACATTTTTCTTATCTCCTATCTTGGAAATATTCTACCTTTAATTAAGGTATCTATATGATAAAATGTGTTTATCTGAAGTTACGGTTCTCGTGATTTTAAATTAAGCAACATTACCCTTATCCCAAATTTATTGCCTATTCCTAATCCTTTAATGGGTACCATTTATCACAAGTATCGCCTGCTGCAACAGACAGAAGCTTTACATTTTCCCATAAAATATACTTATGGGTTTCATATAATTCTCATACAAAAAGAAAGTAAATTATCCTTCAGTGGTGACTCTGATTTGGTGTCCGGCAGGAATCCAGTTCTGGTAAGTTTTTTGTTTCACAGGCTTCAAATTTTAGATTACTTTTACCAAGCTTATACAAATAGCATCAAGAATCTGAAGAAATAACTGGCGAATAATAACTTGTTATTTGGTGGTAATTTCCTAATATTGAATTGTTTTATGAACCACCGCGCAAGAAAATTACGAATTTTTTACCTTAAAGTTGCAGATTCCGGTGGCCGTGCGATCTAAGGCTTAGGTCTGCGGACAATTAATTACTTTGGTCGCGGGTTCCAACCCACCGACAGCAAGGATATTGGTCTCTTGTGTATATTTGTGTCGTGTAGGAAGCGACCCCTGCGATGGACTGATCACTCGTTCGGAGGAGTCCTACCGAGAGTGGTGCGTGAGTGTTTTATCTAGAAACCTCAACAATGATGCGGTCTTGGCCAGATTTGAGCTGTACCCTCACACAGGCAAATATCTTCACCTTTCTCGTGACTTAAATTCAACTAAATTGATAAGAGGATTTCCAAGAAAAAATCAGAGAATAAATTTTTATCTTTTTTTATGGGAAATTATGAGATTCCTTTTACATTTTAGGGGGCATTCCGACGTCTTAATCTGTATATAAAAAAATTCAAACTGTCATTTCACTTTTTCCAAATTTCTGTCTATTCACAAATGTTTTCAAAATACTTTAAAAAAAGTTCTTACTGTTGTAATTAAAATACTAAGTAGATGCACGGATCGAACTCCTTATTCGGAAGTGAATGATCACTCAGATTTCCGCGTTTTAAATGTGACGTAATGCTGACGTTGATTATGATACAGATTGTGATTCACTGCATAACGAGTTTTCTGGTTGCTCCATACTCCTTTGTTTACCCTCCTTATTTTTACTTTTGAAATACTTGAAGCAACAGCTGCTTCAATTCTGCCTCGGCCTGCGATTTACAACTTATTTCATGTAAGAAGAGCTTGCAACGAAGTTCTTCAACTGTGGTAAGGGAATTAAGTTTGGAGTTTGGTTTAAGACATGCGCTTACGGCGATGTGCAATTTATCGTTTTATTTATTGATTACGTTGAGATAGGGAGTGAGAAATTATATATATGTTTTCTTTGAGTAGTCATCCTGCGAAAGCTACTGTAATATTGGCACTGTTATTTATTTGTTCATTCTTGTAATATTTTTGCTACAACTATTTTTTTAATTGTCTGTTCTTGACATATGTGTGTGTGGTGCAGTGACCTTGAACACCTTCCACAGCTACACAGGGTTACTTTGGAACTGTATAGGAAGCACATAATTGGACTGCGATTGTACGAAATTCTAATTTTCATCACCGTGCCCATAAAACCCCGCCTTTTCATCGTACCCTAAACCGCAATAACCCACTTCAAATCCTCACATCAACTGTTTAAGGTACATATCAATATTTTCTATGTCTAGATCTCTCAAGTTGCTCCTTCCCTTAGATTTTTCAATTAAAACTCAGTACCAATCAACTCTGTCTCCCGTAACATAAAAAGCATCACATTTCTTCCTCTGGTGTGTTACATTTCCATATTCTATCCACAAAGTAACCCGTCGCATAAAACATAATGACAAAATAACCAAGAAATTCAGTATGATATTTATACCAGGAAACTTTAGATAACAATATGTATAAAATTCACGAAGCCAACACAGAACGAATAATTAATATATTGTCACCACAAATCAAGAATTCTGTGCAACGTCAATACAAATGCACATTGTAAAGCGTGAAACATCGGAAATAAAACTAATCATGTAACTTTCTTAATCAGGACAAGGCAACAGTCGGTAACCTGTTGCTGGAAGGCATCAACCAGCGTTTATGAGGTCTTGCGTATTACAAAAGAACTCGAAAAGGTGTACAAAAAGTGATCTAACCTTGTCACTAAAAGAGCATCATTTTTCCTACTTTCTACCTAACTTTCAATAACCAATAATGCAAATGTAACACTTGGGTGTGCCTGGGATGAAGCATGCTATCTGTATCGATTTGCGATTTCAAACTCAATAGCACTTATTTACATTCAGGAAGTCTCAACTATTCGTATGACTTGAACTAAGAGGCTTTGTGTGTGTGTGTCTGTGTAATGTGTAATGTGTATGTGAGTATGTGTGTGTATTCGTGCGTGAACACATTTATTTCGTCATTCTTAACATATTCCGCACAAGTACACTTAAGTGTCGATATGGGCCGAGCCTCCAGTGTTATTGGTTTTGAGATTTGGTTATCGATATTGGGTACGGCGCAATGGACGTGCATCTGACCAACAGCGAGGCTTCAGTCTGTACAGGAAAACGAAATGACAGAACAATCTGGAAACAACATATAGACTTGAATGGAAATAGAACAGAAGAAACCAAGATAAAAAATTAGTCGAGGTCTGTTATGTAATGTGAAAAATAAAGTATAATTACATTTGAGAGAAATGTGTTGCGTATCATCTTGGAACTCAAAGGAGATAAAACTGTAGAGAATATATTGAACGTGAAAGTCAAAGGAAAATACAGAAGTGTAAATCAATCAAGGAGATGCGAACAGCATGTTAGAAAGGGAGTGACGCAGAGGGAGGGAAGAAAAAGCGACGAAGCTGAGAAAGCGCATTGGAAAGACTTAAACAGCAGTACATTCTTAATTTTTAGACGAACCACAGACAAATAAACGGAATATTGTTCATGTATGTTGAGGGGAAAGTAGAGGGAAGCTGGCAAATTTGCATAATGAGGAGCTGCATGATTGATACTGTGCACCAAATGTAGTTAGGATGAACAAATAGTAGAGAAGCGATCGGTGTTTGTGGAACGGCTGGGAGAGGTATGAAATAGGTACAGAATTTCGTTCAGGAACCATGAAGGGAAAACACACTATGATAAACCTACACGCAGGCGAGAAAACAACATTAAAATCGATCGTAAAAAAGTGGTTGGGGTATTGTAGATTGGAATTTTCTTAGGATCTGTTAAGGAAAGCACTCCATCATCATAAAATAACCAAATTTCGGTTCCATTATGTGCGGAAACTACGTGTGTCGCAAGAAAGACTGTTCCATGGAATATGCAATGTAAATAAATGAATTTCAGTTGTATGAGTACTTTGCAATTTCTCATCTTTACAACGGTTGAGACTGTCAGTTATTTCCACGTGCTTTTCCTATATTAATCTTTTAAAGCATAGTGGTTACCATATGTGTCATATTCTCTAACATTAAAAAATTCTGTATTTCACCTATATGTTGTGTTACGATTTTACGTGTGACCGCCATATTCAAGAGTGTTTTTTTCCCCCCCCAAGCAGATTAACCTGACTGCCTTTCTAATGGAGCTGCAACATAAGCATTTTGACATAGGATTTGAAATGAAGTGCGTGAATAAAATAATTCAATATTATTTCCACGGAACAATGGAACGTAATTTTTGTGATAAATTTAAATATTTTTAAAAAGTCAAACTCTTTCCACTTTTTTTGAGTATTTGTGGCAATATTAAATCTAACACAAAATAATTTTCCAAACAGTGCCACAAAAATCTGTAGGGTACGAAGAATTAAAATGCTGCGTGGAGCTTACTGGCCTTAATTCCATGAATATTCCCTCCTGTGTTTCCGAGGCACACACACACACTATGTATTTTGAACCAGTGATTCGGATATATGCAGCTTTAGCAATGTCAATATTTGGTCCTGTTCACGGTTACTCATCCAACTATACGGTCAATATTGCTCCATTGTCATCGGACCTGTAACATCTCTAGTGCATTATGAAGCTTATTTGGAAAAAAGTATATCGCCTTTAAAAACCAACATTTTTATTGTTTAAAGATGGCAAACTCCTTCGCTACGCACAATATTTTAATACATTTCAAACTTCAGTTCCTGCCTCACTGTTTTAACGTTGCATCTCCATTTAAAGACACATTAGTTTGTACGTCGAGAAAATTACATATTTTTTTTTTCTGAGTCATATAAAACACATAAATCCTGAGTGAAAAGTTTCAAGTTGTCATGCCGGTAACTCTTAAAACTGTTCTCTTGTGATCTCGCAACATTATGTCTGTCAGAAATTTAAAGACGTTTCAGAACGACCTTCAACCTCGATATTCTATTCTGAAGATGGAGGATGCAGATTGGTCAGGATCGTTTCTAAATTTTTGCTGGATTATATTCTAAAATAATAATGTGGAAAATGCCAGCAAGCGAAATCTTAGCAAAATCTTATCCATCAGCTTACGAAAATCAAATGTTGACTACTAAAATGTCTGACATAAATTTATGGACAACAGAAAAATATCTAAACTTGTCCATTTATTTAGATAAAAAAAAACTCCAAATGGTTCTGACCTGACATCTCACCACAGACATAAATACAATTTTCTTAATTGTTTGCAGTCTAGATTTAAAATCCCTACAACTGCCCTGAGGGTTGTTCTCATGACGTCTTCGGATAGAAACTGGAAATGGAAACACGCAGTCTGTTTTGCCAGAAATAGCTAGTATCAATTTAGAGGAAAAGACTGGTTGTAGTCATTTGATATATAGACGAAGAAAGTCATTTATAAGTTTGTTTAGTTGGTTTGGTTCTTTATATAACCATATTCTCTGGGCGGAAATGTGGAGGTCCTGAGTGCTAACAGAATATTTATGTTTTCACTACTGAACTTTAAGATTTCAACACATCATCCAATAATAAGTGATACAAAGAGACAGGAAGGCCTACAGCACGAAATATTATGACTTGACATTTCAGCTCCATGCAGGGATCTTCTTCAGTTACAGTGAGGGAGGTCACAGAGAGGTGAAGGGAAATCTGAAGCGGCAGCTGCGGATGTGTCAAGTGGAGAGAAATCAAATGTATCTGCCAAAAATCGACCGCAGGTCGTTCTATTCTAATCTAAAAGCTAAATTAATGTGGGGGTAACGCAGTCCAAATTATCTGAGGTTTGGATTGCCAAATCAGTAACTGTGGTACGTCACACCACTCATTCTGGTAGAAGCTTCTCGGTAGCTCCTTGGAAAGTGGAGGTAGGGATTGACATTGAAACATCGATACACTTAAGTCAAAACATGCGGTCACAACCCCCGGGACAGTAACCTTTAAGTCTTCTAACGGTCTGCCGAACGCAACAGTAATTACCGACCGAAGATCGAGATCAAAAGCTTTTTATCTGGGAGGCCACGTTTTAAGATCTGAGCCTGGAGGTCGGAAATCTTAACACAACTGTACATTATGCGTGATTTCAAGCTTCCGCCGGGAAGTAGATAAGAATTGCGCTCTTCTGGGCTTTTGCTCAGCAAGTAGTGCCAATTCCGTACCGACGTTTCGGGACAATCTATGAATCCCATCTTCAAGTGTCCCTTAAAGATGGGACCGATAGGTTTTCCCGAGTCGTCGGTAAGTAATTAACACTACTCGCTGCGCAGTAGCCCAGAAGAGGGCAGATTTCATGTGTACATTAGTTTTCCTGAGTCCCTGGAGGCAAAGTCTGGGAAGGTAAGTACCTAAAATTAGGCCACATATTTAATACAATTCATAACGTGCATTGTGATTATAATCATCTATGTATAACAACTTACGCTCCAAAGTTTTATAAAATTACAAATTTTCTGTATGCATGAAATCTCAGCGATAAATCGCCGTCCTGTTGGAGACGTCAGTACAAATGAATATGTGATATTAATACATCAAATTTACATATAAATGTTAAATTGTAACCAAGACTATGTCAGCATCATACCATCATAATTTGTCAGCATCGTACCATCATACTGTTCACATTATTAAATTTATAGCTGTCATTATACATTTTAACATTGTACACGTATATGTAAATTCACTGTATTAATATCATATACCCTTTGTACTAACGTTTCCCTGAGGAGGGCGATTTATCGCTGAAACATGTAGGAGGGTTCATGTTTATGGATAGCATGTAATTTTATACAATTTATGTGCTTATGTTGGTATATATAACTGTCCAGGCCACGAATGTTTCTTGCACATCACATCCATTTTAATAATATAAATATACAACGTTCAGTCTAACAACACATTATTAAGGTTTGTGTCAGGAGAAAAGAGTGTATTTACATGAATGGCAGGTTACATCGGGACGGGTAACATTGTTAGTTTACTGAAAATACTACCTTTTAAAAACACGTTATTATGGGGGTTTCACGATGACTGTTGAACAGATGAAGGTCTTCTGTTGGGTTTCTCTGCAGTTCAGTGATTGAATGTTCCGATGTTTCGCAGAAACGTAGTTTCTCAATGTTCAGGCTAACTGGATTGGTTCAGCATCAAGCCGAACGGATTCAGTCACCCTAAGGACAGAAGAAGAGCACGTTTCTCCAAAATGTCGGAATGTAACATATTTCGACGTTTCGGATAAATGTGATGCTGCATTTTATAGTGGTTAAATTACTACATGGTGCAGAAACCTAAAAGAAGACCATCAAGTCATTGACGTCATGTAGTCCGAAGTACTGAAAAACGTCGTTTAACAAATCGTTAATAAATACACAATAAGGTTTCCTTAATTACTAATGCAGTTGCTGGAATGTGAAACCGTGTGGTGGATAGGCATGTATCAGCTTTTGGGAAAACATGCTGCTTTCCTTTTCAATATAGGAGAATAAGGGGATTTATGAGTACAGTGAAGAGAATTCCAGGAGGAATTTCAAGGCACTTTCGCTTAGATTACGGGCAGGATAAACTTAATATTTTAAACCCGTTTTTCAGAAGTTAATTTGTTGAGGGCGGCCTCAAACTCCTACAGGTTCCAACGAGTTCTCGAGGGTTGCTACATGCGGCGTCTGAGGGATTAACGATTGATCTGTTCGCCTCAAGATAGACGGAATTACGAAACAGGCGTAAATCCCATACAAGATCCTCTCATTCACGGTTCCTGTACTGCAGTCAACTCAATAATTACTGATAGACATAGTCCATGTCTTTCCTCTAACATACTCTTCTTCTAATTCTTCCCAGCGTCCTCCGAAATCCCCATTCTTGTTGCCACTAACGTTTTACCTTCTATGTCAAGCTCCTAAAAAGTATTGCGTAACCGTTCAAAGATTAAAATTCATCTTCAAATTAAGCAACGTTTACGTTCATGTCTTTCAGAGAACATTTTAATTGAAAAGACGTATTGGTTACTGACGCATAAAAAAATTGCTAATTATTTTAACAATTATTCGCACATAGGATAAACAAATATGCTAGGCAGGAAATATAAGAGATTTTTACAGAAAAACCTGGTAATATATAGCCCTGTACTTAACTCTTGGCTTGAAATGTCTAAAGATATTTTAGGGCCCTCCTTTTGCCAAATTGTAATAGGTGTCATGTAAAATTCTGATGACATTCCTGTTTTTATACTTTAATGAATGTAAAAGCAAGTAATGTCCTGTAACTTTTTTCTCTATTCTCTCCGCTTTCAGACAGATTTCAACTCTGCTCAGAACAATAGTCCCGAAACTTGTATTTTGCCAGTATCTTTGTATTGCCGTCAGGCATTACGCCCCTCAATAAACGTCGGGTGTTCAAATGTTTCCATTTTTATATAAATGCAATATTAGATTTAATTACGTGTGTTTCGTTGATACCACGCCATTTACACGGACACGCCTAGTTACCATGTATTTACAGCGCTATGCCCTGTATTTGAAAATGTGTCTTGCTTCGATAGACATGTTTTAAATGAGGAAGGAAAGAAAGGGGTAAACAAAGAAAGAGAAACGGACGACGTAGCAAAGGAGCTGAAAATAAAGGCATGGGGTAAATTATTTAAATTTGAGCTCGAAATACCATTTTATTAATAAACATTAGACACTCTGTTGTAAAAATTGACAGTTTGGTCACTCGGAAATGCAGGACCAAGGGTTTACATAAGAAATATTCTTAAAATATTGGTCGGAAAACTTTATAGAGCGAAACCACTCGTTTGAATTTCTCTTAAATGACTGACTAGCTAGCTAGGTTTCTAACTAGATTGTAGCTAGCTAAGAAAATGAATAAATAAACACTTGACTATATTGAAGATATTACTTTCAAAAAGCCAATACTATCTCAAGCGTCAAGAAATTTTCCTTCTCTTATAGAATATGAAATTCATTTTCTGTGTTCACAACATCCCGCCGCTTCTTCCGGCCGAGGGACGGATGAAGCAACTCAACTCCGATTCATCATATTTATTTAAGTTACACTTTAATATTATTCTCCCTTCTATGTGTTGGTCGTCCAATTTGTTTCTTTACTTTAGGTTTCCCCACCATGCGTGTCATATGCCCATTCACTTCAACCTGATATTCCGAATAAGGTCTCCGTGGGCTAGAATAGGAATAATATTAAATTAAATTCTCAAAAATATTGTATGAGAATGCGGTTTGTGTAAGAGTGTGCACTGGAGTCATCTGTTTCTGTGTCAGAGTGTGGCTGGATTCATAGAGTGTCTGAGTGTGGACTAGATTCTTTTTTTTCTAGTTACGATAGAGAGGAAATAAACCTCTGTTTTTAATAAACAGGAGGTAATTCATTCAACACCCCAGCATCTGTCTGTACAAAATGCAATTCTGGTCCGTGAAGGCTGTTAAACAAGAAGGATATGTTCTTAAATACTGACAGTTTACAAGTCAATTTGATAGCTTAGGGCATTTAAATAATCTAGCTAGCCCGTTTATTTAGAGGGTTGTAATTCTTGACTTCACATATAAATCGTAAAGAATTTCAAGTAAATCTTCGTAAAATATTCAATTTTTTTTTGTTATAATCTAAGCGAAATAGAAAAGTTTAAAAAATTTTGAACTGAGTCCCAGGAATCAAACTTCGCGAATATCCATTGAGCCTTCTCTAGTTGCATCATGTATAGACAGGGACAGAGCGAAGCTAAAAAGCGAAATTTTGCAACTCTGTTTGACGAAAATTCGAAAAGGTATGTGACCTTCTGTGCACTAGCTTGCAAATTTCCCGGTCACCTAGACGCCGAGATTTAGTGAGAGTAGACGCTTGTATTTTGGTAGCCGAGAAAAGATTTATAGTGTACGTTTTAAATACACTAAGATCAGAGTGGAATGAAATGCAACCACTATCCATGTAGCGTTCTGTTACAAAAGTATCACAATTTGTCTTCATGTCCTCCTGCTTGGGTTTTTATCTGACGCTCGTAATTCAACCTTGCCTCTTTGTTTTCCTGTTTCTCTCTCCGTACACTTCATTGCAATTAGCAAACGGGAGTTATCTCCCGCACATGAAGCGTTCGTAGGCTCACAGTATATACAATTCATTGAAGCAGCCTTTGGCTTGTTCTATGAAACAGTGACAAATTTCAGGTCATTCATTTTCATAATAGCAGTCGGCCATAGTTATAGTCATTGTAACGGGTTACGTAATGGAGGACTGTGGATGGAAGTAGTGTCGAAAATAGGTGTAGAGACCATCGCTACTGTTTTAAAAAACAGTGACATTATGAGTCGTATTTGTTAGTGTACTTTCATTCAGGATATGGCGAGTGGGACTTTGAAGGGTTTGGTGGAATGTTTATGTAACAGTGGGGTGATTAATGTTAAAAGATGACCGATCATTTAATTGGTGTGCTCAAGTACATTTAAATCACACACAAAACCGGAACTTTTTTGTCACACCGATGAACACAGTAGTTACAGTGTTATCCAGTTTACGTGTAACACGCAGTCCATTGTCTGGTTGTACGTGATATATAATCTGCACCGTAAAAACCGCAAAATAGTAAAGCTACTTCGGCTGTTTCAGAGTGACATACCGTATAATTTGGCACGTTATAGTGTATTTACTAATCTGAGCGGCGTTAGGTCTAAAGAGATCGCGCGCCCGATATTTACGGCCATAAGAAACTCAGTTTTTGCTGACCAGACCTTTCTTTATATAAAAAATCTGAAGATGGAGAAGGAAGTGTATTTATGCACACAGTATACTGCATATAAACACAACGTGTCAGTCAATAACACAACACTTTATTTTGTATAAAACAAAAATAACATATTGTCAGGGCGACATGTTTCGACCTTTATTAGGTCACCTTCAGCCTCCCCTGAGAAAACAGATCCAAGAGCAATCTATATTTCAATGCACTGTGGGATCCCAAATGCTTACAGATTGTGTTACAGGAATGCAAAATACATAAGTTGGTATATATTGAAATATGTGCGAACGTCTTAGCATTAAAAGGTTAAAAATTATCCAGGATGGCGGTATGTTAAAATCATTTGAGTATAAAAGACTGCATAAAAACTTGGTTTTACTTTCTAGTTTTAGAATTTGAACTTTTATAGTGCGTGTTCTTCATTTGTCGGTGATGTGAAGAACTGGTGTTTACCTCTCTTCGATGGCGAGGAGACAAGGTGACATTTCCCTTCCCGTGAGTTTAGTTATTTGTTGGTGGCACTGTCGTGTGTTGGTGGCACTGTCGTGTGTT
>Ga0123352_10007793_pt1 | contig 16578 bp, 10 predicted proteins | sample TergutLab28metaG_FD_89700 | JGI IMG/M metagenome (GOLD analysis project Ga0123352, IMG submission 89700) | Labiotermes labralis P1 segment gut microbial communities from Petit-Saut dam, French Guiana - Lab288 P1 | ecosystem: Host-associated > Arthropoda: Insects > Digestive system > Gut ... | reverse complement strand
GGCTCACGAGGCTGAGTGGACCCCGTTCCAGACCCACTACTACTCAGAAAATCTGGTAGCGCCGGGGATCGAACCCGGGACATCTGTATCTGTAGCCAGAAACTCTGACCACTAGACCACAGATTTTCTTAATAATACGTAAAATGTTATACACATATATTCTGCTCATTTCCTTCATGGACTACGAGAAAGTACAAAAAGGATAGAATGAATTATGCTATAGTACGGGATTTTAAGTTTTCTCAGCGGCTATGTTGAGGATTCTCTTTTGGGGTATTATGCTGTTGTGCAGACAGGCAGAGAGTTACCGATGTCTGAAATTATCTTACTGTCTTCAACTTCAACTAGTCTTCTTGGACTACTGGAACCTAAAATAACGGTAGCAAATCCTTCGAAACGTCCGTAGCTATTTATCAGTAGAGAGTGTAACATTGCAAAGATTTGAATCTTTAGGCCAGTACATTCTTGATATTTGAAATGATAATGTGTACATCCAAAATTATACAGCAGTACTTTATGACCGCCTGCGCAAAGACTTATTGGCCTCAATAGCCAATCAAAACACAGGGTCACATGTTTCTACCAAGATTAGGTCATGTGCAGGCCAACACCTAAAAACAAATATCTTACAGAAAAGAGCCATTTCCAATAGTGAGATTTAAGAACATTTCTTACACTTTTATTTAACAGAAATAATGCACACAACCTGACGGTACAATAAAACATTCAAGTGTCCAACACAAACTACCGCTTCTGCTATTGACCACTTTTCTTCCTTAGCTCCAGCAAGAAATGTCGTGTGCTGACCGCATTGCGTGATAACTACTTTAACTGTTCTTATCGTCATTTGATGTTGAACAGTTTCGTTGTTCTTTTGTTTCCAGGCTTTATTTCCCGCATTATGGCGACAACGAAGGGAAGACTTTCTACCAAGTCTGCAGTTCAGCTAAAAGTGACTAAAATTTTTTGGTACAGACTAAAACATCAAACTTTTAGTACAAAATTCGATTCGCAGTTCTATCACTTTTTCTGTTACTCTGATTTAACAGACAAGCGTTAGGATGATTACTGAAGGCTGAATTTAAAGTATGTGGAAGAAAGCAGTTGTAGTCTTGTTTGATGTACCATCCCGCCTCTTATCCGAGAAACTGAGGAAAACCACGAAATACTCAGTGAATACAGTGGCATCATGATCATGTTTCGAACCGCCCACCTCCTAATACAAGTCTCAAGCGTTAGCCAACTTGTCAGATTATCAATGGTTCAATTAGAAATTTCTATTCTTACTTTACCAGCATATACGTTGTATGTTGGTAGGTGTAGGTCTACATGACCTTAACATAATGTTTCTCTAATTAACTGTCACAGTGCATTCCTTCACATTATTTTTCTTTCTTTTTAAAACACATTTCAATATTTTCCTCCAGTCTTTAGCGAACCCACCTAGCGGCATCTACTCTTCAAATTCAAAGACATTAAAAACAATGCGGACAGTGCGAAAATCTACATAGAAAATTTTTATAGTTTCACGGCACCCTATTAAAAGCAACAACGTGTACTGAAACACTCTCTTACTTTTGACGTTTTGCTGACCGTGCATCTCAGTATATTTATCTCAGTAATTAACCAACTCGATGCACAAAATATTTGTTTTACAATAAGTTTATTTCATTGCCTCTACATGTTTCGAGCACATGTGCTCATCATCAGGAGGTCAAAATTGCATTACACAGCCTCTGGTATCACCACACCTATAGGTGTGATAATACCAGAGGTTGTATAATGCAATTTTGACATCCTGATGATGAGCACATGTGCTCGAAACATGTAGAGGCATGAAATAAACTTATTGTAAAACAAAAGTTTTGTGCATCGAGTTGGTTAATTACTGAGATAAAAAGAGCTCTCTTACTTGTTGCTGAATAAACTGTAAATAAAACTAATAAAATTTAAAACAAAATTGTGGGGGGTTAAGTAAGGAGTTTCCTAATACAAATAAATTACATCACATCCTGTCGCGAGTAGTTACTAATAACAGGTACATAAGAATAAAAACTAAGCTCAAACAAAGAATTCTAACTGAATTTGTAATATAAAGAGGGAGAACAGACTATCAGCTTCTATTAGCAGAAAAACTTCATGAAAAGATATAACGATTGTTGGTTCACGTTGTGGTGCCGTGAGATAAAAGTATGCCTGCCACCAGCAAGCGAGGTTACCATACGCATTTCGCAGAACTGGTTAATGAATCACTGTAAAAATTATGTAACAACCGTGTTTTAAATTTTCTCCTTCATAATAAGATTAAAAGAATAACTGTGTCGCGAATTTTATTGGCTTAAATACATGTGACTTCTCCGCATGTATTAATGGAATATACAGGGGAAATTTTTTCTTTATTCTTCCCTTGCAAACACGTTTAAATTCTACCTTTTTTTTATTTTGGCCATCGTCACTAATAAATTTAATCGGACTTAGATGATTTCATTCAATTAAAATTTCTAGAATGAATCCTCCAATACTTTAAAAACATGTTCATTGAAATGCCATCGAAAAAAGTCCATATTTATCAAAACTAACAAAATCTGATTGGTTCTGTTCGAAATGATTCATTCAGACTTTAAAACATCGACCCTCTTAAGAAGTCGCTCTGCTAGTCGAGTAATACTTGTATTCCAACTTCAACGGGCTGCCTGACTGTTATTTTAAAGATTTTCACAGTGCTTCCGGGAAACTACTTTTATACTACCTTGAAACACCCAACACATTTTCCCCACAGATTCACAATCATTCGATTATTCGACATCCTCAAGGTGACATCCTGTTCATCTGAGCCATTCTAGTTCACGCACTACAACCGCTGAAATATTCTATAAATGATTCTACAGTACAAAGCAAGCAGACTAGACGCCATGCAGTTGTCTGCTGCTGCGGCAGCCACGCGTCCTGGCGATACAGAAGATGACATCTCAGCCATAAATGTCAGTGCTGCATGGAATTCTATCAAGAGGTGAAGGAGGGGACATTTGTAAGAGATAAGTTTGCCCGTTACCCTAGCTTAAACTTGGATAAAGAAGAATTCTCATATCAACAGCGTGTGCGCTGTAGTCTATCAACATACCATTGAAGAAAACAGCTGTTAGCTTGCACAGTCTGCATTCGTCTCCAACTTATTTCATGCGGCGTGGGAGACAGTATCTCTAAGCAGGAGTTGTATAGCAATGTTTTATAAGTCGGCACTACCAATTAGCTGACAGTCAGAATAAAGAGAGCATGAAGCTCAGCAGCAGGGTCTCAGCTGACGAAGCATTTATCCTGATGGATATAATCGCGGCACGTCCTAACGACAAGACAGTTGGCTGGATTTCGAGAGAGTCCGTATGCCGAAGAGATGATCGGATAAGATTAGAGTTATGACTACACACATTCGCCGCGATCATTATCCGGAACGTTCCAAGTTTGAAGGTAAATAATCATAAGTTATAATTATGTTGTTTCGGAATTGGTATGTTAGTCTTAAGCAAATATATTAGGATTATGAAATAAAAAGATGAGATGGCCAGAGCATGATACAGATGGAACCCGGAGGTTGTGTTCGGCAGAGCTCATCACTGGTCCCTGTTCTGAGCCACATAAATCCTGTCCACAGTCCCACAACCTGTTTCTTTTCATGCATTTCCTTACCACCCCCTCACGTAAGCGCAGGTACCAAAAAGTGTCCTGACGTTAGGTCTTCCAACTAAAATCTAATACAGGTACTAAACGTACGTCTTGCCCATCGGCACTACATGTCCCGCCCACCTACACTTCCCTAATTCAATCATCTTAACTTACCTTTCAACATTTGCGCTATGAACTCCTTCTCATAAATGCCTGTTTTATTTATCGATATCTTACCAACTGCATGTAGCGTACAACGGTAGGACAAACATGGATGACAACACAGCTGTAAACGTCCACTTGAATTAAACCGGAAAAAACCAAGTCGCCAGTCTATCGTCTCATTTTTTGGAAGCGAAGTTCGAGACTTGATCTATGGAACCTTGCCGGTTACACAGGAAGAAAGTAGATGTAAGCAGTTGTGCTCTAACTTACGGTTTATCACAGAATTTACCTGACAGGAAATCATAGTTCGGATAGGCAGTTTTAAAAATGATAACTGAAACTTTTATCTTATGAAGACTAAACTAACTGCTCATGACAACTGGTGATATCCTGCAGGTGAGGAAACCGGTCATCTGGAATATTCTCTGTTCTTCACTACAGCACAACATTTTAGAAATAATTTTCTGTGACACCCCAATTTGCGTAACCTATAGCTTTATTGACTTCTTCAACTTTGAAGTTCTCCCTTGAATTTGTCTATGGTCACATGTCATTGATAGTGTACAGGATCTTCCCCAGAAACTGAACCGCGGTGGTCCTACAACTCTAAGACTTTAAAGTTATAGCCTGATCGAGAGAGGCACAACGTGCTTCGATTGCAGCATAACACCGGAAGATATACAGACCTTTATGGAGTCGAGAAGCACGAAGTTGGAACAGGAAAGAAGGGGGAAATATTCCCACCGAGGTTGTATATTGCCTAAACGAGCTGAGGTTTTCTATCAGAAGAGTTCTTAGCCATTCTCTCCATCACTTGTTCGTGCCTTGCTTGTAAGTCTACCAAATACCGACACCAAAATTAAGCTGTCTCAAACATTTTCAACATAAAGTGGTAAAGGTAATTTTACCCAACGCAGCCCTATTTCTGACAGTCCCTTTTGGAAGGTTCCTACGTTTCGCCGATTTGTCCTTCTGATAAGAGCAACATATAGATGAAGATGATTATGGAGAATTGGTGGCACGATACTCACAAGGAGAGACCACAGCACCATAAATCTCAAATGGATTGCACTTGGAATTAAACCCGGGCCTCCGTGGTGAAATACCGGTGACTAAACACCTCAGCCATGGCACAACCGCCGTCAGCGCAAGAAGTTAATCTCAGTAACACCTGACAGTAAACACAACGCGTCTCCACAATAACGACTAAACCGATAAGCGCAGTTTACGGAAATAATCGCTGTTTGCTCATAAACACGTATCGAAATATGTGGCAAAGTGTAGGGCTAATTGATCTTGACGTAGGTGGTGAAATCAGTTCAAGTCCGGGGCCTCTTTGAATGGTTCGTACTACGATGTGAAGTGGGATGTGGGGGCATTATCAGGATCGATCTGGCTCAGGATAGAGACATGTGACGGCCACTTGTGAATGTGTTAATGAACTTTCGGGTTCCAAAAAATGCGGGGAATTCCTTGACAATCTGAGAACCGGTTATCTTCTCAAGAAGGACTCTGCTCCATGCAGTAAGTGGCAAAATACAGTAACCGCTATGCCTTAAAGAATTTCGCCCACATTCCTTCTCACTCGATTTGCAGTCGAAATAATGGCACTTTACATCCTTGTATTACAGATTTGGCAAACAATATGAAACGAGATACAAGAGTTTCTCTTAAAATTTATCGTCAGTAGACCTGGACTGCAATTTAAATTTTGTGACTTAAACTTGAGTAAATCACCTAAAAATGTAGAATTCTGCTTCTTCATTGGAACATATATTATGCCCATATAACCATTTCACACACAGTCCCCGTTATTGTGAACCAAACCTGCAATTTTAGTAAAATTCCAAAAGATCGAATTTCATGAATACCACACTGATGCTTCTCGAGTTCTTGCGTGTGGGAGGATGAAGTTTCTCACAAGGTGAAGTAAATGGAGCACTTTACAACAGTTTGTCACAAACACAATAAAAAGTGGTGGAAATTAGCATTACTAAACGGATTAATTTTACAGCACTGGACCGAATGAGAGCAAGAAAATACCTAACCTACCACACCATGGAGGACAGTCTCGATAGCTACTCAACTAGTCAAAAAAAAATCCTCCATCTTATGCAACCCCAAGGATGAATATCGCCTTCAAAAAAGCCCTCACTAGTCGATAGTGAGAGTCAGAACAATTCCACACCACACTTTTACTTTTTAATATGAATATTATACTGCCATCTACGTCTGGGTTTTCCAACTGGTCCTTTCATTCAATATCTCCCACCAGAATCCTGCATGTATTTCTTGTTTCTTCGATGCGTGCCAACAGTGAAAATTAGGATATGATACAAATATGATTAGAAGATCAACGCCGCACACACATGCATAAAAGTAATTATTTTGTGACACGTGACCAGTGAAGTGGCAAATGTGTTATTCTACGAAGCAGCGTTGTTCCAGCGGAAGAACTGTTATTATCTATAATGAAATGGAACCCGCCAACCACATAGTGTATCTTTCCGTCGGAAACAAAGAGCAATAAAGACCCTGTTTCTAATAATATCACAGCACGGATGCGTAAACAAATATCGTGTAGGTTCAAGTAGGGAAACAGCTACCTACAGAAGGCGACACTGTTAACTTCCAACATAGAACACAAAGAAACTAACCAAAAAACGCATAAATTTTAAGCTAACTGTCTCTTTCCTTCATACACATTTAATAACAAGGAATGAATAAAGTAAGGGTCTTCTGGTATGAGAGGTCGTGTATTTTGGTCAGGAAGTAACAGCGTTTTTAAAAGAAATCTCTGTCTTTATCTTCAAGGATATTGGAGGCAGGAACTTCATTCGAAAGTTAACAGTACACTGTATCATATGGCCGAAGACTGAACTGGTTTCACACTCACTGTTGTGAATGTCCGATAACACATGAAGTCAACAAGCACGTATAGAGACATGACGCAAACTTTAGTTTATGCAACCGTAAACACTAAGGCGCTATTTGCACCCATCACTACTGTAACAGCCACCAAAGAATTGTTATGTGTAACGGAAGCAAATGTTGTGCCACGTATGAACCTCAACAATGTCGTGCTACATATAACCATCAAGAATGTTGTGCTGTGTGGAACCGTCAATGCTGTAGTGATACATACAAACTTCAACACTGTAATGCTATGTGTAATCGTCTCGTAAGCTGTATTCTAATGACTTAAAGTTTCACGTAAGGCAGCCATGGTCCTACATACATGCAACAAGCTACGTCATACTATTATGTCACTGATAGGAAGCAATGGCAGCTATTTTACGTCAAATTATGATATCAAATGCACACAGGCTTAAAAGTTACGGAATATTACTGATGTAGAAAAGAAATTTAGTAGACTTTCGCAAATTTCAACCTAATTTTAACTATTCTCTTTGTCTCTTTTTCTATTAATTTATTGTATTTACTCATTTACTTGTTTCTTGTGTCCCTGCCACCCAACGCAGACTATGGCCTCCTCATTCATGAGGTTTCTAGATTACACACAACAACGCACCACAGTCGGTAGGTCTCCTCAGGACGAGTGATCATCTCGTCGCTGAGACCTCTACCTGACAACAAACAACACTCACAAGACATTATCATCCATGCCCCCCAGTGGGATTCTAACCCACAATCTCAGTTGGCGAGCGGCCGCAAACGTACGACTTTACCGCGCGACCACTGGGACAGGCACTTGTTTCCTCACATGTTCACGTATTTATTACATAAAGAGTACTGACATTACTTGCTATAAATTATAACTAAAATACATTAAACATGACACTAATTAATGATTTACTCCGGGCGTTTATATTTTATAAATATACATTTGCTAATAAATATTTAATTCCGCTTCCTGCCCGCAGCAGTATGATGCTATACACCGTATTCTCCATTCTGTTACCTCTGTGTTCTGTTTCTAGTTTATATTCAAATTAAGAAAATAAATATTTATTCAATTTTTAAGCTTACAATTTATCGAAGTGTTGAAAACCCCAGCTCCTGCCTAGAAGGAAACAATTTCCTAAATTGTGCTTACCCATCAATTAAAAAGGATATTACTTTAGGTAATTATCGACGCCTATTATAGGCATCTTCTGTTATAAACACAATCTGTATGAACTATGATATATAGCTATTTAAGGTAGGAGTACATGGCACATAGCTCACGTATTTTATTGGTTGAACCTAATATCGTGTTCCTTGTAGCCAGTAGTGATGTGTCCTGTTTAAATGTCATGTTACATAACATTTTCTACATTTCACTTTATCCAGTTCAAAACCGTCACACACACTGAAATATATTTGGCACATGATCTCACGCAGTGTGTTGTTGAACCCATACTTAAATTCAACGTCGTGTGTCCGCCGCACAACTTCACGACTTTACGTAGGCTGTCAAAAAAAGTGAAAGTACCCGAGTTTGCATTATTACTTTCTGATGTCAGTGTCATGAAATTACGCGTCTTTTGTTTGTGTGGTCTTATTTCTTATTTATTTACTTATCTGCTTCATTTAATCTGGGATATTGTAGACAGAATACGTACTTGGGCAGGGACTGGAAGACCTGGAAATCGCGATTCGATTCCCGCGCAGGGTAATACATTTTTCTCGTCCATAAAGCATCCAGGCTGGCTGTAGTCCCCACACAGCCTGCTGCTTAAACAGGTTTCGAGGCGGGCTCTCTGCTGAGGTAAAGGGGCGGGGCCTAAGATCACCAAGACCTGGCGCCTAGATTAAGAAGTAATAGAGCTATACCTCCAAAACAAGAAGATTATTTTTTAATTGTTTGACCCTAGAAAATGCGATCAATAGGTTGTCCCGAAACGTCGGTACCAAACTAGCATCCGAAGGTGCATAAAATCCCAGAAGAGCACAGATTTCATCATAAGACTTACAACCATGTGCCCAACACAGTATATTTATAACTAACGTTAAATAATTGTTCTTAGTTGACATTGCTATACCGTACTGTACAACAAGACGATTTCTCGCTGATTCCCTAACCATGTCGGAAAAGAGTGCTGTACAGAGTAGGTAGGTGAATAAAATATCAGTGTGGAACACTGGTGTAATGATGTGGACAAGGCAAACCGAAGTACTCGGAAAGAAACTTATTCTAATGTCATTTTGTCCACCACAAAACGCACATCGTCTACCCTTGGATGAAAGCCGGGCCTCGGCGTCGACAGGCTGCCGAATAACCACCTCAGCTACGACATGGCCTCTTGAGAGTAGAATTTGGTGAGTACAATAACTGGATGGCCTGGAGACAGCTTTTCCACCTTCCCAGTCTGGAAACTTGAGGCTTGGGTCACTCTTGTTTAACTATCAGGAGCAAAAAGTATTGTTTGAGCAGAAAACAATTTAGACCAACAGAGAAGAAAGGGTGCAATCAAACGTGGAAAAATCGTACTTAAGTTTCAACTGAACAATACCATTAGAACAACCCCTAATTATCCTATAAATAAGATTTTTTGTTCACCTTTTACCACATTTCCTTCCTCTGTCTACACAGCTTCGTAGATTTCTTTCTTGTGTTTATATTTGCTATTTATTATTTTTCTACTTCTAATTCCTCCTTCATATGTAGCCAATTTCACACGCAATTCCCATTCCCCTTTGTTTCTGGACAACTCAAAAATGTTCGTTTACTATCTTCATTGCCTCAACAAGGAGGACAGATTCATACAGTAAAAACTCTCGTAATCAAAACCCGAATAGAATGAAATCCTGTCTTCATAGGCAAACAGTCAAAGTCTAGAGCAGTGGTTTTCAAAGTGGGTCATATTGTCCTTTGGCGGGAGGGGAGACACACACCAAGTTTCTAAGGGGTACCAGGAGAAAGATGAAGAACTAGGGGGCCGCAGTAACGTTTGAGTGGACCACCGAAGCTTCACTGTCTGAATAAAATATTTCAAATTTAAAATTGTATCAAAGGTTCCTTTCTCCCCTGCATTTTCCACAGCACCGAATGCAAAGATGTATTTTTTTTTGCTTTTCCCACAGCTTATTTGGTTTAATCTGTTTTCAGTTGGGTAACATTAGCTGTCAAATTCACGTAACATTCTTGATATTGTGAAGAGAAATGATCTGCACTTATCACTGACCACACTGCGATTGGACATTCAAAAACGTGCAAGTGTTCTTTAGGCCCATGGAACACGCTGAGTATAAAGCCAGTTATAAACAGAATCTTTTTATTTGCATAAAGAAACAATGTGTTATACCTAAGCAAAATATTGTAAATAAAAGTAATATAAATATATTGTAATATACGTCAACAATGTGGAAATTAAGGAACGTTTTTTTATAAGAGTATGTAGGAAGGGTGTGGGACACACAAGCAAATGAACCTCAAAGGGAGACTAACGAACAAAAAAATGAACCTGAGTAACTCCGGTCTAGAAGATTATTCCTTTAACTTCAGGTGCCGTACGAAAGGTAACCGCCTGCAACGAAAAAAAAAAAATCCTGTCCGATGCGGTTCCTTTATAGGCAATGTTCACTGTTTATTACTCTTAGAGTTACCCCTCAGTTCCAGTGTTCTCTTTCGCATGAACTTATCTCACTTCTTTCATTAACAGTACAACACTCAGTACAGTCCTCTCCGTTATATTCATAGTAATACATCCAGTAAGATTCTCACCATTATATTTACAGTACAACATCCAGTAAAGTCTTTATCACCGCATCTCTACTTCACATTTTCGTAAAGTAACTAGCCCAAGTTCCTTCAGGCATTTTAAAGACTGTATTCTGCCTTTCTGTATCACCCCACTCTTATTCTACCATCCTTAATAGTTTTTTGGTTTTGCTTTCCCACTGACTCAGCCCCACATACTTTATGTAAGGCCTACACACACTACGTGCTCTATCATCTGCTTCTCCTCGCTTCCGAATCTCACACTCGAATTTCCTTTCTGCCAATCAAAATATTGTCTGACAGGATCTTCAAAGTCCATACGCAAAAGATGCTGCCAATACGTGAACTGTCAGCCACACGAAATTCAGTCTGCGTCTGTTCCTTACTAGTCGCATTTCCGCTACACCACTGGCTGAACATCTTGGCAAACCTAACAATTTCCTACAAAACCGACCATGCAAGTCGACAATTTATCCCCATGATTCTTTCAGTCCCCACAGTTCAACACCATATATGATCCTGGACTCACATATTTTCAAAAGTCTGAACTTTCACATTGGGATTTCTAGTTAAAAGTTTATCACTGCTTACTAATATTCGAAACTTTTTGTTTCATTAATATAATTTCTGCTCGTTACAATATTCTGCATTTCATACAGTTAGGTATATTACCAACTAATTAAATTTATCTATAACTATACTTTGTCCATTCCAAACTACTTAATTTTCCACCGATGTAACAGCTACTGTGTCAGATTTACTCAAATTACACTTCAGATTCCATAGCTTACAATAACTTTCTACTTGATTCGTTCAGATCTCTAAGTCATAACTTGTGTATATAACAAGGCCGCTATATCGTCTACAAATAATAATAATAATAAAGGGGCGACTGGGACTATTTCAAAGTTATTTTGAAAATACGTGAGCAACATACCAGGAAAACATGAATCAAGGAACTCCAGAAAACAGCCATATTGGGCACTGCACACATACTTCGGAAAGTACTGATGTACAAATACAATAGATTCAACACTGAAACTAACGACATAAGCACCATGAATAGTAACAACAGAACAGCTGCAAAACTGTATTCCCTAGGGACATAGTTTGTCTCAGGAATATAAGTATAAATACCCTGCATAAAGATTATGATGATGATGATAATAATAATAATAATAATGTAGTGACAATTTCACCTTCTGATTGTGCACGAGCCTGGCCTATTTTCATATCTGTTGTAATATCACTTATAAAACTACGATACAAGTAATGACTCGTGCTACATTCCCGTCTCACCCCCCTGTTTGTGAAGCAAAGCATGTTATTCCATTCTAGCCACATATCATACAGAATTCTGAACCTTCATACGTCATCTTTATATAACTGACCATATTTTCACCCAAACCTGCTCTTCTCATTTCAAACCATAAACCGTTTATCTACCAACTGCTTCCTCAACATCCACAGAACATCGTTTAATTCGGCCGATTTTTTTTTCTCTCGTAAACATTTCTCTACAATTGTTTCAATTTTAAAAGTAGTATTCATCGTTCTGTTGCTTTTAACATGGCATGGCCGAAATGCTGACATCACCTTGTTTGTTTATTAGCCAGTATCTTAGCCTGCCAAACAAGCCCTTGCATTTACACTATTTTCCACAAACCCAGTGATAATGAAGCTCCTATATCGTTGCATTCTTTTATTCCCTGCTTCACTTTCCCTTACATATAGGATACGTCGTTATGGCTTTTCATTCAGGTATAAATTCCTTATTATCTTTAATCTAATTAAGAAAATATGTCAAATATTTAATTTCTTGTACTTTTGTATCCACCGTTTTCCAAAATTGTGGGAAAATTATCGAATATCAGGTTTGTAAAAATCGATTCTCGAGTTATTTCATGCTAAAAAACGGACACAAAGATTTAATAGGCGTTCGGGAAGGATACGAACAAGCTTAACCTTTTAGAGACTAATTGTAATATATATATATATATATATATTGTAATATATATATATATATATATAATGTGTATACGGGTTCAATAAGCACCGCGCAGCAAAAAAATTTCACCACGGTTATAAAAGCCAACCAGTTAATGATGTATAAAGAAAAAGTCGGTTTCTCTTCTTAGATCCGCACAAAACCCTCAACGCAAAGCGAGCATCATATATAATTTTTGAACGTTAAACCTGGTGGTACGTAAAGAAACCGGTAGGCTTTTAAAGGTTAAAATAGCTACCAAGTACAGCCTATCACAGTAATCCGAAATCAGAAACGTATTTCAATTCTGGCATGGTTCCGTTGCGTTTACGAGACATATACGGATTGAGAAACCCGTCACTCGCAATTTAAACGTTGATAAAATATCCGTTAAATCTTACTACACGTTTCGGCCTGTAGAGTCATCATCAGGTACTCATTCTTTATAAAGTTTAATAAACAAAATCGTGTACATAACGTTACGTTCCAATTAATCAGACTGACAGCTCAATATTTTAGAACCTCCACGCGTATATTTTAAAATATCCTCGACTTCAACCAGCCGAAAAATAGGATGAAAATATTATTAAAGTGTAGCAATATAAACAAATTTTGTTCAAAAATACAGTATTCCTTTTTATAAATAAATAAGTAAATAAATATCACAGACATAGACCTTTTTTACAAAGCAGATATAAAGTGCATTGTTATATTTCATCGAAGACGAATGAGTTACATCTTGACTTCTTACAATTAAAATTATGCACTAAAGATAATAATTCTCTGGACACAATTAAAAATTAAATAAGTAATGTGACCTGCGCGTAATGAAACGTACACTGTGGTATATAACTAACGATATGGAATATAAAGAATGTCCTTAGATTTTGAGATGAATTACTTTCGTTGTATTTATGAAGTTGAATGTATTTTCGTGTGTGCATGCCCTTCTGTAATTAAAATATACAGAACGGTAACTAAATTAAAAATTAAAAATGCATCCAAAACAGAAAATAAAATTGTCAACTCTTTAAGTGGCGAATGATTTTAGACGGTCGCTTCCCTAATTTCTGCAAGGAAAATCATGGTTCCTAAATTCAGTAGATTTATGAAAATTTCATATCCTTATCATTGACAAGAGCGCTCTTATTTAGACAGAGCTCCAATTCTCAAACACTGTGCAACCTCAAAAATAACTCTATATTAACTTCATGAAAGAATCCTTCCTGATAGCTTAAGAACGCATATAGTCAAAAAAAAAAAATCTCCGCGCTTTATGAAAGAGAAATCGCTGGCGTTTTCAGAAGATTCCATAATTAAGTCATGTTCTAAGCCTGTTTAATCCAGTCCACGTAATGCTGTCCCACGATTCACATTAATATTTTTCATTCACTTCTACGTCTACCAAGTGGTACTGTACCTTCAGACTTCCCTCCAAAAGTCTGTGTGCATTATCTCTTCCATGCTTACCTTGTGCCAGGTCCGTACCACTCTTTTTGATTTTCTCAGCCTCATACTTCTCGGGGACGTAAAATTTCACACACATACCCACAACATAGGTCTAACTGGGTGGAAGCAACTTACGAGCCAATGACATGAAACAGTCCCGCCCTGTCGCCTGCCCGAGAAATTTCTACAATGCGGCATGAACATGATGGCCTCAGGGCTCGAAAAAGGTGTTGGCTTTACCACGAACAACAGTCACCGGTGGTTAACTCTCAAGTGGAACTTCGACATTTCCAGGCGAATGCACGGTCCCTGCAGAGTCAGAGGAGCCATCATGGTTCTAGTTACGATATGTGGTGTGTGTGTGTGTGTGTGTGTGTGTGTATGTGTATGTACGCTTGTGTTTGGAATAATAAGGCGTGTGTGTATGTATGTATGTATGTATGAATGTACGTATGCATGTATGTGTGTGTGCATATATAATGCACATATTGCCTAGCAAGTGTAATTTTGTATGGCTCTAATAAATAGTACTGTATTACACGGTAGATGTAAATTATTGAAACTGCTGATTATTTCACACTACCACAAAGCTGTCACAATTACGCATACTTCAATAAAATTTAATAAAAATTCTCCAAGGATCTCCGACGGAGCTGTGTGCAGTACAATGGGTTCATAAACTTAGACGTATGCTTCGAATTCCAATAAGCCTAATTAAATAAATACATTATACCCAGTAAGAAGCTACAGGTGTTTCAATGGACACTTCCTGCCAACACCATTAACATGCAATGCCTAGGAACATTTCTATATGAAAACACTGAAGATTAAGAATCGTTTACCTTATTTTTGTTTTAACTTTTCATATTATACATGATTTGGAACAAATTCGAAACTTCGCCGGCAGACGGAATTTACTACACATGCTAGTAGAAAACTTTGCTTCTAGTGACGTATTTGTAATAAGTAATTTTGTAAGACGGCAAAGAATGGGAGGCCGACTCTAAAGCAGAAACCAAATGTGGTGGTTTTTTTGCGGAAACGAGAAGCGTTATTTCAACACAGAGGTGATATAGAGCCAGACCACACACAACTAAGTTTGCCCTTCATTTTCTGCATGAAATAGTTGGTCCTCGCATGATACGTAACCATTTTGCAAGATTCCATGCTTACGGAGAGGCCTGGTCACACCACAGCCGAGACATGATTCATTTTGGTTGCTCTATATGGGACTTGAAGCACTACATACCTTACTCAAGAAACCCAAGTTCATTAACGGAACTAGGGGCAGGGTAACCGAACAGTGACACACAATTTTAGGATTTGTATAAGGTGAATACAAACATAAGTTTGTTTCAGGAATGAATGGGAATCACACTAAACACGACGTGTTCTAAATACGACATCCCGTGCAAATGAGCTACAATGCGAGGTGCCATGCAATATTTTATTTAAAATAACGTAATATTATGTAAACTGCAAATTTCTACTCCCACAAAAATCAGACGTGTCACGGCGCAAGCCGTCAGACTCCGGTCACTCACCGCGGAGGACCGGGTTCGATGCCAAGACAGTCCTTTTGGTATTTGTGAAGAGCAAATTGGCCCTGGGACAGGTATATCTCTGAGTGCTTCGGTTTTCGTCTGTCGGTATCATTCCACCAACACAGTATACTCATTCGTCGTCTACAAAACATTTTATTGACAGCGTCGCTATATGACCCACTGAAAAATGAATAAAAAGAAATCCAATTACTAAGCCAATGAGGCAGAGGAATTCCTTAAAGTCTAACAGTCGCTCAGCTCTTCAGGGAATTCCTAGTCTTTTAGGAACCCCGAAGGTTAAACCGGCGCGGTAAAAAGAGCTGCAAACGGTCAAATCTTCAGCGGAACACTTGCACACCACTTACTTAGGACCCAATTTCCTATTATCCTCCCATCCACTTCTAGATCTCCCGACAATTCTCTTCTATTCATGTTATATTTCTTCATTACTCATTTGATTTAAATTAACGTCCGTTCGCTCACCATAAAGCCAAACGACTTAATATTCTAAGCAGTCGTCACTCAAAAGTTATTATAACACAATTCTTCTTGTTGCCACTCTTTACAATAAAGAAACTGCAGCATCATAATGCCAATATATGTGTGCGTGCGTGCGTTGGGTGTGTATGTGTGCAGTGCCCACTAATAACCTCTGAATTCGAAACATTTCATGATACATGACTATAGTCAATAACACGTTTTATCTACTTTCCAAATTCCCACTCGTAACAACAATATGGAGGTCTTGCAAACTTCTTATGTGACAAAAAATAATACCATATAATGTCTTGAAATGTTGTATTACGACATTTTTGTCTTTAAAACATACACAACTTCCATAAACCTGTGTGGCATAAGTGTTCCCTTATGTTCACAGGTAATCCACATGAAAATCGTTTTTCAACTAGAGAAATTACACTACCTCCTAGTTAAACGAACGCTTTACTTAAGAGTATTCGGTAAAGCGAGCGATACATAAGCATATATATATACAGGGTGTTTCACGACTTTAGGGCATAACTGCAGGAGGTGATTTCCTAGGTCTTTGTGATCAGAAAAGTTCATATAAACATGTGTCCGATTTTGGACGGTTACGGAGTTATGACCGT
>Ga0123352_10007790_pt1 | contig 16580 bp, 10 predicted proteins | sample TergutLab28metaG_FD_89700 | JGI IMG/M metagenome (GOLD analysis project Ga0123352, IMG submission 89700) | Labiotermes labralis P1 segment gut microbial communities from Petit-Saut dam, French Guiana - Lab288 P1 | ecosystem: Host-associated > Arthropoda: Insects > Digestive system > Gut ... | reverse complement strand
TTCAGCCCAATGTGTTTTGAACTGGAATGCACCGGTAGCCGGTCACAAACAAAAGAAGGTCTCCTTTCCTCAGCGCAAACAACTGCCAATGTCAACCGCAAACTCCACAGTCAATAATCGTATGTAGGTGGCCGTCCGGTGCACAGGTTGAGAGAGGACACTCCACCTGTGCACGGGACGGCCACCTACAGGTGTGACGATACCAGACGCTGTATAATACAATTTTGACCTCCTGATGATGAGCACATAATGTTCGAAACATATAGAGGCATATAATAAACTTATTATAATACAAGAATTTTTGCATTAAGTTGGTTAATTACTAAGAAAAAAATCCCAGTGGAATTAATGAAGCACAGACGACATTAGCATACTTAACATAAGGTTCTCATGTTATGTGTAATGCACCTTTATGCTTTTCATTAACGAAGATATCAATAACTCAAAATGATTATAGTTTATCTCCGAATAATATTTATATTTAAGATTTTTTTTGTAGGACACAGACAGTACCGTGGTTCGGTCGCAAAGTACAGTACGTCAGTTTATCAGTCAGAATATAATTTTTCTTGTCAGACGTTTCTCTACAAATAAAACAGCTCCCCACATACAACGCTCTACTTCTTACCCGTGCCCGATATATTACACAATAAGCCTGTGTGCAGAAACACTTAGTATTCAGATTTAACATTCGACACTCATAACAGCCAAGCTGTGCCTGACCCAATTAAACAACACGCCATTAAGGCATAAAAGGAGACCAGAGGTACAACTCCACGCATTCTTAACCTCGGCGCTAGTTGATGTTTGGCGGTTAGCTCCATGACCACAACCATTTTACCACCTGAGCAATAGGTTCCCTTGCCCATTGAATAAGACACTGGGTGGTTCCTCCGTCTTTCAGAACGTAGCCTAGACCCTATACCGACAATGGTAGTCCGACGTCCTTCTGACATCTATACACAACTTATACAAAATAACACGGAAAATATTAGATATTAAATTCATATGTATTTTTCAGCTTTCCTAATTAACTTGCGCATTATAAAGGTAGTATACTTCCCTTGCTGTATGCAGTAAGTAGTGATTTACTGGAGCGAGACGTGTGAACATTCTCGTTTGTGTCAACATATGTCCATTCTATTTTATAACTGTTTCAGTTATGAATGTGAAAATCACTGAGGTTGTGTGAAGCACATATTGTGCAAATGTAAAGAGTATCATAGCATTTGTACACAGAAATGAATAAAGCGGTTCGTTTTATAACACTTGATGGCCATACCATGCTGACAGAAACAATGGTACGAACGTGGACTGTAGTAAGTTCATGCCAAGATTCTTTCTCTTTTTTTACAGTTTTTAACTGGTAAGTTCTGTGACGTCACTGAACACTTGCACTGGAAAGTGGAGAGCAATAAGGCAGAATTACTGTAAAGTGTTACTTCTGGCATTTATTAAGAGACACTCAGCAAATAAAATAAAGCCAAGGAAGATACTGACTAGCGAGTTGCTCATCGAAGACAGGCAGTAGCAATATTCACTCTCTCTCTCTCTCTCTCTCATCAAAGAGTAAAGGAACGTGATGGAGAATGAAGTCTCCAGATGAAATGGCAGAATTTTATATGAGACTTCATTTTACAATAACAGAAGGTTTGCACTCAGCGCCTAAAAAAAAATGATTTTTTAATGGATTCATTTCTCCGGACACAATAATGAGGTCACTCTAACGAAACGTCCATTTGCACAAGCAAGGAACCGGCAAGGATTGCTGGGGACGACGCTATGCTTTCTACATAGTCTGCTGTCTACATAGTAATTAATCGTCAACTTTTACTCGACGCACGCCATGTGTACGATTTATCATCGAGTATTCTCCAATCTGAAAGTCTTTGAACCGGTCGTCCCCTCTTCAGGGAAAGGAAAGTTCCACGAACAGGATACAGAATAGACTTATTGGCGTCATTATGACTGCAGGCACTATCAAATGTTACTTGCTCAATATATCCAATGGACAGCCAATATTTGTTTAAAAAAAACACACATAGTCAGCAAAGAAAATTTAGGGACAAATTTGGTCCTACCTGAAGATAGGGTAGATAATGCTGATATATTTAGACGCCATAAATTTTATATGTATTCATTATGGATTTCAAATATGTTGTATTTTTTGTTGTTTAATGTTGATGTAAATTTTTTAAGTGAGTTTAATCTGTTTAGGTTAAAATTTGCAACGTAAAATGATAAATAAAATGTGACTGTTTTGCGGGAACTGCATCTTAAATGACACAAAACCGTCGATTTTATGAAATAATTGGCATCGCTCTTCGGATGGTGTGATCACCTTCATAATTGTCCGCTTTTGTGGTCACATTCTGCATATTCATGTATTGTGATCATCTTCAGAATATTCAGTTAGTGCGAACAAGTACAGAATGTTCAGATTAGATTCAGAGTGTTCGCTTAGTGTTATCACCTTCATTTCTGGGCTTTAGGTGTCGATAACAATTCAGCCAGCGTGCTAGGAATAATTTTCCAAAATTTATGAATACCTCCGTACTGTCGTTATAAATTATGTTTCTTTCCAAGTTACTTAAAATGAAAAGCTTCAAATATTTTTAAGTGGCCAGCAAAAAATATACCCTTTATTTGCTTCTTGTTCAAAAATCTCTTTGGCCAAAGCGAAACGTGAGGAAGCACATTGCCGAAATTCAAGTCCGGAAAAAGATTAGATATTATTCGGCTGAAATAAACATTTTGAAAAATTTGAAACCAGCAAGACTGTACCACTGTTGTTGGAGAAGAAAATTTTGTAACTTCTTTGACATAAATAAAGATCAGCGTGGTTCTAATTTTTTTATTATGGGCATAACGTTTTTCCGTTGTTGGAGATTCAGATATTTCAACTGGAAAAGTAAGAGCAAAGCCTTGTCAATAGCCTCTACTTTTTTTAAGATGGGTTCTGAGCTACTTTTTTACACTCCCTTTATGAGAGACGCAATATTGCACCAACCGCACACTCACTGCAACATCACAAAAAACTGAATTACTAGGACCATTGAATGCAGACTCGTGCGATAACGAGTTCTACATACACAAATTCACCAGCGTTGTCAGTCGGTGCACAATGTATGCTCCTAATTATTTATCGTAATTTGTGTGTGTCAATTCAATGGTAAATCAACAATTCTTGGACAGGTAAAGAATAAAATCTGCATTTTACTAACTGATCCCTGGGCTGTTCAATTTTTAAAACATATTGAGGTAAAATGTACAAATATTTTCATTGTGTTTAAAATTGGTTAAATGTTAAAATGCAGGGTTATTCGAAATGATTGTCGGTGTTTTAACAACTTGTCATACACAATACACTTGAGATAGGAGTATGTGCTTTTTTTTATTTAATAGAACAACACTCCAAGCTTTTGTTACATACCTTACAGGTGCTCTATGTGTGCACCCTTTGTGATTCTACAAACATCAACACGATAATCGAGTTGGTTCCAAACTGTTTGAAGCATGTCAGCGGTGATGATTTCAATGGCCTTTCTGATTCGTACCTTCAGTTCCGGGATACTTGCGGGAACAGGAGGAACATAAACCTGATCCTTGACGTAACCCCATAGAAAGAAATCGCATGGGATTGCATCTGGAGAAAGAGGTGGCAAGTTGTTAAAACCCCGAAAATTATTTCGAATAACCCTGTACATTGCTGCAACATCTGTTTACAGTTTCTTATAACGAATAATTACTGCCATTAGCAGTCCAAGGTTGTCATGGCACAGTCGTTAGTGTTGATGCCTCAATATCTGTAACATATGGAAATCAATGCTGCAGAATACTTTGCTTCATAAACAGCTCCCCTCAAATAGGGCAGTACGTAACTGGATGGCTATATATTATGTATTTAGAATTAGTCATTTTCAAAGATGAGACATTTGTACACTGGGTAGGCCGTAGTGCATGTTGTTCTATTAAACAAAGCAGAATTATTTGTGTTTAGACCGTTCTCAGACTTTGAGTACTGATAAAATCTAGGATTAAAAAGTTAGTAATTGTGATCCAAATTAGGTACTAAATAACTAATTACCTGTTTAAGCACAGTCTCCCTCTTGGATCCACATACATTCCTTAGCAAACCTGCTATTCTTAAAACATGACCTTCAATATTTTGTAGTCCTTCGGGAAGCGATGATACATTCATTCTGAGTGAATAATGGGTGATTGTGATGATACTGGTTTGGCATTATTATCATTATTATTATAGTATAGATACTATTGTTTGCAGCAAATAACTAGCTAATCAAGTGGGGAAAACTATCTGCTAGGCCTAGGAGGCCGTCAGTATTATTACATTTAAGAACGCTTTTTGCTTGCGCTAACAATTCATACTGCTAAAACTACTATATTCTATGCTTTATGATGCCTAGAAACACGATCCTTATTAGTTGCACTCTCTTTATTTTCTTGGTCTTGAGCCGTGAATTCCTATTACCCTAATATTTATGCTTTCTCTTCAATTAATGGTAACAATTTCAGAAGAGTAAAAATTAGTGTGCAGGATATTCGCAACTCACTCACCTGTAAATAAGTGGATGGATAGTTGTAAGGAACTTCTGTAATGACAGTGAAACAAGTGGACCGAATTCTCAACTTTTAAATTTCGTCTGGAAGTTCTGCACTTTCCCATTTCGAATTCTGCTGAGATTTCTTAGTCAATTTATTCACAGATTGGTTTGGGAAGTTTTGACATTTATCATATGTAGAAGTGCGGTAAGTTTTGTTTGCGACATCATAATCTACTGAGCTACCGAACCGATCTTTTCAAAATAAACATTTTTTAAAAAGCTTAATATTCTATATTGATGGCAATGTTCTTGGTTTTCATTAATTCCACCTCAAAAATTTTTTAAAAAAGGTGAACTTCGTAATTTACAGTGCTGTCTGTACCGGAAGGGATAATAAATGCATGAAATTTTCATCTTCCCTTGGCCTCCAGTGCTGGCAGCATATGATCTAACAGTTTTGAACGAGCACTGTACAGCAGTGGAAACTATTGGCTGTATAAAACTTATACCCATGATTATTCGCGTCCATCATATCCTACAATGCTGTTCAAAATGTGCATATGAGGATTTACGATAAAATCGCTTTTATTATGACAATCAGTAGGGCCCAAGAGCAGGCACTTAAATGTGATGTAAAACGTGTAAACCCACCAGCGCCTGTCCCCCCCCCCCCCCCCCCCATTGGCCAGCTGTATATGGCATTTTTCTGATCCTCTTCTTTTGACAACGTCGCTTTTGCAACTTTCTAAGAACGTCGAGAGTGTATAGAAAATGATAGGCTGGAAACATAAAATATATTATCTGTATAAGTGCTTTCAAATTTTTAAATATATAAAACAATTTTTGGTGATTAATTATTTTATTGTTTCTACGTCCGAATTATTCGCATGGACACAACTAGTTCATAACATTCGGTTATGGCACAGAAAAAGAGAAATATGTCAATATCTATGTTGTGATATACGTATAATATAAATTACTTACCTTTTTAAATCTACTTGTCCCTTACATGTCAATACAGGTTTTGTGTCTTGTTACAGTTAATAACATTTATTAATAATGATGTTTTTAGAAGGTAAGGAATTGCATTCAAAAAAAGCCCCAGGACATGACCTTATCACGGGAAAAATCGTATAGGAGTTACCGCATATCACAATAAGAGCTATTACCCAAATATTTAACAGCGTTTTGAGAATCGGGTACTTCCCAGGCCAATAGAAGGTCTCCCAAAATTATCACAATTCTGAAGTCTGGGAAACCAGCTGAAGAAGTAACGTCTTACAGGCCCATTAGCTTGCTCCCGATCTTCTCGAAATTGTTTGAGAAAGTCTTCCTAACAAGAATTAAACAAAAACTACAAGAAACAAGGATTATACCGGACCTTCAGTTTGGCTTCAGGCAGAAACACACCACCACTGAGCAAGTTCACCGTATAACAAGTGTAATAAATAAAACACTGGAGAGTTATACATATTGTACAGCAGCATTGCTAGACATCGGTCAAGTCTTCGATAAAGTGTGGCATGAAGGATTACTATACAAAACAAAAACACTATTTCCAGACAGTATATACAAAATCCTAAAATCATACCTGGAAAATAGATACTTTCTGTTAAAATACAGAGAGGAATATACATCCCTTCACCCGGTTCTCTCCGGCGTGCCGCAGGGCAGTGTGTTGTGGCCACTTCTCTATCTACTTTACACAGCCGGCTCACATACTACGGCTGACAGCATAACCGCCACCTTTGCGGACGACACTGCCGTCCTCACTATACACGAACATCCGGCAATAGCAGAACACAGACTACAAATACATTTAAACAAAATCCAATTATGACTGAAAAAATGGCGTGTGAAGGCAAATGAAACGAAATCAGTCCAAATTACTTTTACCCTAAAAAAGAGCACGTATCCCCCCATCCTCCTAACCAACAAACAACTGAAGATGTAAAGTACCTGGGCATACATCTGGACCAAAAACTCACCTGGCGCAAACACATATCTACAAAGAGAAAACAACTGGACCTCAAACTCCGCTAATTGTACTGGATCATTGGCCGAAAATCGCAGTTAGCACTGGAAAACAAGCTACTCTTATACAAAACAATCCTGAAACCTATCTGGACCTATGGTGTACAATTGCGGGGATCAGCATCAAACTCTAATACAGAAATCCTGGAAAGAATCCAATCGAAAGTGTTAACGGATAATTACGGACGCACTGTGGTACGTGCCGAATGCGGTGATAAAACGTGACTCATCATTGTTGTCGGTTAGACAAGAAGTGCGCAACTACAGTGTCACCTACCGGCAAAGATTTAACGATCATCCCAACAACCTGACAAAATCTTTACCGTTGCGCCGTGCATTCTGTAGTTTATTTAATTAATGCATCAAGAAACGCACATATATTCATTTAATGATCTAAAATTCCCATTAAAACACTTAAAACGCTCCTACATGTTTCGATCATACGATCATCCTCAGAGAACATACATTTTTCCTTGCTAAAGTTATAGTTTAAAAACACTCAGTGATTTACATCTTTACGTTGAGTTAGTGCTGTGGCAGCATGTCTCACGGTATAAGTCGCACAACGCACATCCATAGCCAGGCTCATTCTGAACATTATACGACTCACACAATACACAACACACTGAGTGTTTTTAAACTATAACTTTAGCAAGGAACAAGGTATGCTCCCTGCGAATGATCGTATGATCGAAACATGTAGGAGCGTTTTAAGTGTTTTAATGTGAATTTTAGATCATTAAACGAATATATGTGCATTTGTTGGTGTATTAAATAAACCTGGCAAATGTCTATTTCAAAGACCAAATTACAATCGTAGGCTTAAGCAGTATTACCCTGCAGATCTAGCAACTAGATTTAACTGATACTCTGCAACATTCCCAGAGACCATACCCACTCCTTTGTGGCTGCGTTTAAATAGGAGATGTATCACTGGATGTATTTCCCACATGCCATTAATAGTGACTGGTCAAAAGGATTGCTGAATGACTTCCGGCACATGGCAACATTCTGGGAGATAATAACAAAAAAAAAGTGCGTTTCATCATCAGTAAGTCAGGTCACAAAACTCTCCGTAATGTGTTACACATTTAATCTTGCAATAAGCGTACTAAACAAAATTCCCCTTTCAGGAATTTAGAATTTCACCCCAAAGCCATACTGTTGTACAACAAAGTAATTTGTTGGATAAATTCTTTATTCTGCACGAAAACGTTAAAATTTTAACTTATCCCCTTCAAGTAACTTGTCAGGATATCTGGCCAAAGCCCATTTCTTCTAAACCTCTTCCAAGTTATTAGTCACAACTTCTCCTACCGTTTGACGCTGTGTAATATGAGACACTGGAAGCGTCCTTAAACAAACCACAAAGAAGGGCCCCCGAGTCAGCGTGTCAAAAAATTATCGGATGATAAATCTGTATCAATGTGTACAGTCGTATAGTCAAGTTGGCAATAAAGTTCATACAGTTTAGGGCGTATGACGTCCATGAGAGCTCTGTACCGCTATCTAGCCATCCTGCAAATGAATAAAGTTGGCTTTCAGACAGGGAGTGTTGCGTGTTTTGTACTGAAAAATTACACTTCTGAAATAAGGCACCATCTTCCGTCAGTGTGGTCCATTGCCAAATGTTTTTTAGCAGCTTGCGTCGGAGCGTTTTATGCAGTTAGTGTTTCTTAAGTAAACAGCTAAGTAGAATGAGATATTACTTAGGAGTTTTTGTTTCGGTTGCGTGTAGCTTTGAGGGAACCTTCCTTTGTAATAAACACAATGTGGCCCTTTTATCTTGTCCCTGAGCACGGAATATTTATCGCATAGAAAGCCTGCATCCCCGGAAATGTCTCACGCAACCTGCCATGTGCAGAGAAGCAATAAAAGAAAAAAAACCTTGCATTACTACAGGTATATCGCATCTAACACCTGTTAAAGGTGTGCAGCTGATACCTTTTACACAACGGGTTAATTTCCAGTATTAGAATAAGGGGATGTGAGAGGAAACGCGGAGACGCGTATAAACACAACATTTTGACATCAGCTAAAGACTCTAAATAAGAACACGAAAACTTAGGAGAAAGGACACCCATTTCCTACCTATATGTGCAGTCGATGATGCCACATCATGCATAAAGACAGATAAATATTTTTAGGGGATATATATATATATACATACATACATACATATATACACGTATGTATACACACACACACACACACACACACACACATAAGAGTCTGTAGACCTTTTTAATTATTGATTACTCTTCTGAAGAAACTATGTACTGAGAGACCAGCGTATGAGCGCAGCCCACAGCCGGAATCTCACATCTCCCCTTTGAAGAATTTCATCACCAAAATTAATGTACATATGTATATGAAACGCGGGACTGGAAGAAATGTCTATTTGGGGGGGGGGAGGATTTCGTCCATAATTTTGGTATGTTTCAGTCCACGGACACATAAAGCTGATATCAAGTTCTATAAGAATTCTCCAAAATGGTCAATCGCACAAAGTAATATTAGGCCTACAATGCACAACATACAGAAATAAATATCTTGTTAATATGCAATTGGGTTTCAGACATTTTAATTGTGGGGTAGAACACTGAACTACAGGAAAAAGAAGAACACTCTATCCGATGATGTGAGCTCCTGCAGTTTACCATAAACTTTTTAAAAACTGCAGATCCTACTGTCTCAGTAATTTCATCCGACGTGTTAATAGATTTCTATCATTGTGCACAACGTCACGTGCACAGACGGAACTACTTGTCAAAACCACCGCCCACAGGACCTCAAATTGTACAAAAAAAACATGTTTTTGCGACTATGTAGTGTGAAGGTTATTGTGGTCAATTTTTTAACAGTACATTTGTGTGGGTAATAATGAATTTGAATCGAGACTACATGGAATTCAGTGTTAAAGAGTAACGAAAATTTTTAAAAAATTCGAAGCTTATGTCAACGGGGCTGGATTTTACTTTTCCACTTTTCGTTTCAAGGTTGTTACACTAAATAGGAAATACCACACACGCCAGTAGGTTATAAAACCCGAAGCTAGGGGAAATACATGCGTCCGTAATTATCCTCAATAGGCAGCCATGCATGAAACGTTAGAAGTATCATCGCTTGTCCACAAACCGGAAACCAAAATCAGGATGTAACTTTAGTCCCAGGACAAACAGTGTCATTGTAGAAGAATTTGAAGTTGGTATGTGTAAACACTATACACAACAGTATGTACCACATTCTTTGACTTGAAAACCTCTCCGTTTTCCCCTAATGGTGTTTCAATATCACTGCTAGGATTAAGAGCGATTAATTATTTGCCTAAACAGCATACATCTAATGAAACCTGTAATGAAGACGAAATGTGTTCTTGTTGAAGCATTAAATTTATTCTGAAATGTCACTCTGCATTATTTGAACGGTGTGCATAAAGAGGAGACATTCAGTGAAGGTCACATCCGACATCCTACTGTAAGTTTCAAGTCGGGATTTGCAGGTTAGATTTTAGACATGGCTGTACAGATGGTTTTCCGGGGGTCTGTTATTATGCCTGTGTGTACCTATGTAATTTGGTGTATATATACCCAGATTTCTAAGGAATCGTCTCCACTTTTAGGGCTAAACTAATCTTCCTACCAAAAAGTGGCCTTAGGAGTAGAAGCAAAACAGAACAGTTATACATTACCTGCCAGTGTACAGAAACGTATACCAAAAACAGCACTCCCTTTACTACGAGGGAGGGTCAAATGAAAACTGTAAAAGTGCGATAAAAATTCGAAACACAGCTCGATTCTCTTGTAAGTTGACAACAACGATACTCATGGTTTGAAGAGTGGCCGACAGGTGGCAGTACGATGAAGGAATGCAACACGACGACGCAGTAGTAGTGTAAAAGTGGCGGCTCCGCTTGCAACATGCACCAAAGAAGAACAGCGCAGTGAAGGGGTGAAACCCATCGAAATTCATCGACGAAAGAAAGTTCAGTATGGTGATGCATGTCTGTCACTACAGCAAGTGTACGAGTGGACTAGGAAGTTCATAAACGGCATTAGTTCTGTAACAGGCTCTCCTCTACCTGGTCAGGCACACCGAGTAGTGACATCAGAGGCCATTGCAGCAGTTAAGGCCATCGTGAAGGAAAATCGCCGCGTAACTGTGAACGAAATAGCCGCACATCTGGATATGAGTCATGGATCAGCACACCATATCGATTTAAGGTTTTCATTTCACTCACCCTTGTACATTTTCTGTTCTAGAGGCGTCCAGTTCACGTGACACTTCGTAAACTTAGTTCTTCTGGCCATCAGCAGAACAGCGCCTTTTTTTACTTGAAAGTGGATATGGCTGCTTACTTCTCCAAATTCAACTTATTCGTTTAATTGTATTTGTGCTGCAGTTGAGATAGCGGTGTGAAATAATAATGAATGAATTAATGATCAGACAGAATGTGCCTAAAATTATTTTTGGTTTAGTTAATTATTAAATGTCCGCGCAAGCCTCAGTTTGCGATGTTTGGAATAAGTGATATCGCGTTCTTGGCAGGAACTGCATCAAATGAACACATAACGTGAAGGTCGTCTTTGTACGGTACATTCCTCTGCGTGTTTCGTCTTGGAATGTATTCGACGTGTTTAGATTAAATTTTATATTTTAGATGCCCGCTAAAATCCTTGGAAGAAATAATCCGCACCGCCATAGAGCTTGCTCTAACGGTTCCCATTTCGAATTTCACGCACCTGAATGAGAATTTCAGCCTCTAATCTAAATGATGGCTTTCTCTCAATTTGTCCCTCCCCTTCACCAGCTTTTGGAGTACAAGTAAAATTGTACAAAGTGGATTTCAGGGTGCTGACGTTTGTTGCGTCAACATGCAACTGAAAAGTGGCGCCTTTAGTATAATGGCAGCAGGATTTTGTTTGGTAGTGACAGTTGTCTGAAAATGCATTTTACTGTGGGGGTTTATACTGAAGTCATGAAATTGCTGCTATTAAAACAGGTCCCGTGCAAATTTTCTGGGAAGGCAGACATTCGCATTTGTGTAATTAACGCAACACTAATTATGAAGAGATTTTAAAACATAACAGCTTCCGTAAGAGAGTCAATCATCTATAAGTGTACGATATGTATAATACATGGAACACACATATAAATAGCCTAGTTATCAATTTATATGCAGGCTTAAATGTTCACTTAATTTTAACACTATAAAAGATATTCATTCCATTACAACTGCAGAAAGGGTTTTTTTTTATATTTTTGACCGAGAAAAATCCCCGCATATGGAGTACCTCCAAACAATCTAGATCATTCTCCGATATTTCGTTCCTCGTATTTGTTGACGAAGTAATAGGATAATGACTTGCTAGCTGACATGATTTCTAGGAAAAATATTTGGCAGTGGCAAAAATTGCAGTGACCTAGAATGTTAGTGAAGTAGCGTTCGTTTTTAGATTTTCCAAACCTTCTTGTATGGGCAATCAGAGCTTTTAACATTTCTTTCGTTACTGTCTCTCCGCAATGATAAACTTTTCTTGTTAGTGTTTATTGAGTACCCACCAATTATTTATCATATTGCTGGCACCATGCCGCTAGGCTTATCGAAATCCATTTGGTATTTCCTTACACGGGATAATTTTGTATCAGAAGAAATCAGGGGTTTTTAAATTTTCCAGCGCATCTTATAACATGAATATTCTCGGAAGTAACACATGGAGAAAATACTTAAGAAAAACTTAAGATAAGTAATTTGTTATACCGAAAACTTTGTTCGTTACACGGTTTCTCTTAAGTTCTTCTGAATGATGTAATTATATTCGCCAGTGTACTACACATTAAACAGTGTCTTATAATTTTGCATATAAAAATAGAAGAAAATAAAAATAGATAAATCAGAAGTTATTGCCCTTCATACATGACATTATTTAGTGTGAATATTTACATTTCATTGCATTAAGAAACATTTTTAATATCGTCTTTTCATGTACAGCGACTCTTTGCACATTTTACAATAGACCTATATTTATCATCAAACAAAACACACTGTGAAACATATAACTCATTTCTGTTAATGTAACCACTGTCTGAGTGTTCAAGTCTATAGTGACAGTATGCAGTGTCGAGTGGCAAATTGTTACCGACATTTCGGATTACCGTAGTGCCGCCTTTGTCAGTGTTACGCAGTCAAGCACTCTCTTGTGCCTGTTTTAACCAGAAGATAGTGGCACTAAGTCCTCCCGAAACGTCGGCAAATATTTACCAATCGGTACTGCATAACATTATAGAAGATGGGAATCGTCAGCACCGCTATGATAAATTAAATACCACATAATAAATATGCATTCAGATAATAAACAGATATAATGAAGTGTGTAATTTCTTAAACAAAATTGCATTTACGTTTGTGCTGTTAAAACCTTAAGACATTCTGAAGGCAAAGGACGCCTTAGTAAATTCTGTGCACCACGTCACGGAGCGCACCGTTTGCAGTCCTGTTACTATTAAAACAATTTTTCTTGCTATTCACATAACCGGGCGGTTTTTAATCGAGGGAACTTACTGTATATGTGGCAGTGCTGAAACGTAACGACTGCGTCCTTAACGGCCTACAGAACACAATGTAAATGACTGCGACTCTTAACCAATGTACTGTATAAACAATGCTGGGAAATGGCTTCGAAATGGGACACAGGGCAAAGAATTCGCGTGACCAGTGAGTTTATTCACGGTAAGAGATATCCAAATATGCCCAGTACTGAACTGTGCTAAACCTACTTCCCAAATAAACATCACTGTCCCCCACAACACGAGTTCTTTGCACGACATGTGGCCTTGTGTACATATCTTTGTGCCATTCAACTACAGCCCCTATTTACACAACAATGACAGGTCACCGCCACTTAAATATTACCCATTTTTTTTTTATAATTCCGTAATTAGCGCTTTTAGTGTAAGTTGTACGGAGACATCCAAGAGCTGTGAAGAACACCTTAAGGGCGTTGCATATTTAGCGAAATTGGGTTAAAATACGTGTCAACATTGCGTTATAAATGTGTGCTTGTTCCTGCTGGGGAGAAAAATGTACCATAATATTGATATCTATTCTAAAATTTAAAATCACTCTTCTCTAAAAATTTACATGTTCCTAATGTCCTGGATCCGAAATTTTAAATGAACTACAAACAATAACATATCGCTGTCCAGATCCAATTTACCTTTCTCAGAAATATACTGCGAATTGTTCGCTCTAACTTCCGCCAGAAGTGTTAATCTTAAGACAGATAAAAGATAAATGGCAATAATTGAGTGTCCCACACTACAGAGAAGTGCAAAATAGCAAACAAAACAAATAGCATATATGTGTGTGTGTGTGTTTCTGCCTCTACTCTATCGCTGTACGCTTACAACCGTCCCACGTGACGCGCCTCTCAAATCACGCACTCCATCAGGTATAAAATTCAATGTCGTTTATTTTAAATTACTGGCACTCCCATTCAAAACCGAAGAAGGTAAGATCCCTTCTTATTCACATTAACCTGTACATAAGACTACTGGTAAAACTGTAACTAACTGCCTACTGCTACCCAATTCTGATTTGCGGTTGTCGTATTAGAATAATTTACTCACGAGGGGGAAATAAATAAGAAATTTTTTTCAAAAGTTACAATTACAGCTTTTATCTTGACGTTCAGGGTCTTTCGAAACATTCATTATGCAGTTCGTGCAACACTTGTTTACTCTGCTGGAGCTAACATGCAGCAACAGTGGAGCTTCTGTGTAGGTAAGGTATAGCTAATATTTTCCCCGTCCACACTATGAAGGCGCATAGGGGGACTAGAGGTACAGTTCCACTCATTCATAACCTCGGCGTCAGGCGAAATGGGTGGTAAACTTCACGCTCTGGGCACTTCATGCCCAGGAAAGACACCGGTACATATTGAATAGAAGGTAGGCTTGGCCTCAGAGCCGGTCTGGAGGTTCTGAAATAAGCTTCTTTCCAATGCCGCGACACGAGCCCCAGTTCGCTCAGCACATTTTGTAGTCTCCATTCCGACTTCGCTTTCCCAGCTCCCGCAGATATATGCAAAACCAACTGAAATATAGCCTACTGTGTTATTAATAAGGAAAGCAATTTTTTTAAATGTATATGCCAACAATCAAAAATTGAGTTATGCTGAAGACTGCAAAAGTGTTTTAATGAATTTTAACCACTCTAGGAGGACGCTGTACAAAGCCAATGTTTTAATTAGATTCTCCGTCTTTATTTACTACGGTGAATGCTGACGAATTTGTTCTTGCAACACGCTGGGAAATTCGTAACAGAAAAGTACTTTTCCTTCATAAAATTGGCGAATTAATCTCCATGTCTGCAAAAAAATACTGACGATAAACCACTTACAATCAAAATCCATTACCGACGCTTAAGAATCTATCAGCCAGTAGCAATCGTGAGCTTGGTTTTAAATAACAAAGCTTAAAGTACCGTCTAGAAAAAAAAATTACAAAAATTTCATCCCCACCATATGTAAAGATTATCGAAATTCTTCATAGTGAAACAAGTCAGCCATAAAACTGCAGGAAGTCTGAACTCAGGGAAAGGTGCCCTTACTCCTGCTACGTCTACTCCACATGAGTCACTCACTGAGCCACCGTCCTACTTCTTACGAGTTACAAATAAAAAAAAAACTAATGTATATAAAGGCTTCTTTTTTTTTTTTACATGGAGTTGCATGTCCATAAGAATGAACACCACTAAACTGTACACTCTGTAGGTTACATACCACAATTTTTATAACCATAATAATGCAGTAACAAGGTTGTGTGTCGTACTAGAAAATTACAGACATCAAGAAGAATCTTCACATGCAAAGAAATTCAAGACAGTCCAAGTAAGAATGCTGGAACTCTGGCTAACATGAAGGGGTTGCAACTGACAGGAGATCACATACATGAAGTTCAGAAGTGCAGTCTTACCACAAAAATACTATTTTTGAAATATACCATCTTCAGGCTTCGATCTGTTACAAACCTAAAAAAAATTACTGTGCGATCTAAACTTTCTCTTCAAATGTACGAAAATTAGCCACATGGATGTCGCGGCTGAGTATCATCTATTTCGCCCACTTAGTGTCATCACTTCAGCAATATATTGTGAGATATGCGAACCGTTATGGTCTATTGACATTACACTGTGTTGTCACAAAACAAATCTGCAGTGTATTTATTCTCTTTTACTTAATTAAAGTGATAAAGACCGTAAAAGTGCTGAATGCCACGTTGCTTTAGAATCTTTAGCAATACTGTTTTCAAAAGCACTAGTTGGTTTTGCTCAGCCAATACTGTTCGCGAAATAAGTCAAATGAAGAATGTCCTTCCTGCTTCCTACTACATGTCTGTCTGACAGGAGAGCCAAACAGGTTCGTACCTTTAAGGGTATGTGGCGCCAGTATATCTCTAACACTGTGTCTCCTTGCTATACATGTGACTGTCCCGTAGAATACAAGGAAAACGGCGCCGTTATTTCCTAACATACTTTTGGCCTTCAGTGGGCATCCTGGAAGGCACCGTATTGTGCTAGCGTGTTTAGCAAGTGTGTAATATAAATAATGTCTTATTAAATCATATTTCTAAATTTACCGTGTAGGTTATATTTTATAAGGTCTTTGTGCTTATGCTTATATTAATTATAGCCTGAGAATTTTCAGGTATGTTGCGCGTCTATTTACTCATTCAGCAAGCCCGAAAATTTGAGCAAGCTATCTCGAATGCAGTTTGTCTTTCGAGGTCAATGTTCAAACAAGCAAGTAGCTGAAATATTGGGATTTGTTGGATGGCGTGGCCAAAGTGTTGCATACTAAACTAAACTAAACTCCGTGGCCTTAGTCCGCACGCGAACTATACCGACAGAGCGGCCGCCGCCGGTCGACGAAGTTAGTGCCAACTTTTGCGGATAGAGGGGTGTCACGTGGTCAGCGCAAC